>Ga0228711_1003824_pt1 | contig 23350 bp, 19 predicted proteins | sample MedpolnodulmetaG_2_FD_177996 | JGI IMG/M metagenome (GOLD analysis project Ga0228711, IMG submission 177996) | Root nodule microbial communities from Medicago polymorpha collected in Santa Monica, California, United States - brown nodules | ecosystem: Host-associated > Plants > Roots > Nodule...
TTTGAATCCTTATCAGAAATTTGAATCCTTATCCAATTGCTAAATTGTTCCTTTACCTAAGAAATTGGAAATCAGAAATTGGAATCAAAACCTAAATCATATACATGATTACCTCTTCAAAATGCAGAATGAAATCACGTCGGAGTGCGAGCAAGGAGTGAAATCACGCCGCCGGTGAAACCACGTCGCAACGGTGAGCGGTGAGCACGTCGGAGAGCGGCAGCGAGAAAGGGTGAGCACGTCGGAGCGGTGAGCAGTGAGTACGTCGGAGAGAGTTTGTGAGTTAAGCGGAGAGCGGAGAGCGGCGCGAATTTGCACGGCGGAGAGAACGTTGAGCAAGGAGCGGATCCATGAGAATTGTGAAAGTGTGAGCTGAGCTCCCCACCTTAGGATTATTACAAGATCCAATGGTTGTGATTTGCTTATGTATGGTGCATAAGGAAATCCTTATGCACCATAACTTTTGCCAACAAAAAGAACAAGTGAAAGGTAAAATAAGGCAATAGAATAAAAATGGATCCCATGTAGAGAAACTTACACTCTTCTTAATATTATTTCTTGTATATGCAAATTGATTAGCCCTTTTTTATTTATATAAGATAAATGGGCAAGAACCGAATAAGTTTGTATATGCAATATTATTTAAAAAAAATACCATGTGATGTAGGTTTAAGATGGGTAGGGACCGAAGAAAACAAAAGCATGCATTGAATTAAATAACACGACAAAACTTTGTGTAACACACCAGCACTGAAATTGGAATCCTAATTTGAGGTTGCAGCTAATTTATTCACGACAAGAAATATTCGTTAAGAACAAAAAATGTCAGAAAAGAACAGCATTAATCACGTCGAGAATCGGAGACTTGGCTTCCTAAATTGGTTTTGCATTAGACGTGTTGCACATTTTTTATACCGACCAGGATTGGGGCCATCTCACATTCTCACTTGCTTGGTGAAGATATTCATCAAAAAGTTTGGCTTAAATATAGAGGAATGCTAGCAACACACCTTCTAATACACACTTTTCAACATACTCTCTTTGATTGCTTAAAATTCACATGGGTCCTATCAAATTATGTGGGTCCCATATAGATTTGGTGGGTCCCATACGTATTTTAACCAATCAAAAGGAGTGTGTTGAAAAATGTGTGTTAGAAGGTGTTTTGCTAGCATTTCTCCTAAATATATTCAAATGAGTCTTCTAAAAAAAATATTGAGACCTATTTTAACATTAATTTATGATATTTTTGATTTCGTCTTTAATAATATCAATTCAACTAAAGCTATTAAATTGACTAAAACTCTAAATTATCTTAGAGTGTGTTTGGACAAGGACATTGAAAATTTCAAAGAATTTATAGTTTAATGTAAAAGATTTAACTGGATTGTTTTTATTTTTAAATGTTTTTGTTTTAGATAGAATAATAAAACAAATTCATTATGAACATTTTTGGGCTACTTTATAAATTTTTTAAAAATGTTGGTCAAATTTTAAACTGAAACAAGGTACCAATTTGTAAATTATGCAATTTTTAGGGGTGAATTGGCAATTTTTTTTTAAAATTATTGGGTTCAATTTGAAAAAAAAATGGGGAACAAATTGCAAAATTTGAAAAAAAATTATAAGAAGAGAGAAATTTGAAATTCTTATTCTTAGATTTTAGGTGTCATTTGAAATTATCTAAATTTAACTAGAAAAAACATTTCATAAATTTCTATCGTTTTGAAAGTTCTCCAAGTTAATTATACAAACAATGAAATTTACTCAAAAAATTACATTATCTTAAAACTTTATTTTAAAAATTCAAGGGAATTTGAAATTCCATAGCATTAAAAACATCATTTGAATTCTCTTTATTTTAAAAATTAATTGTTTGAATAAAGCAATTGAAGTCCTTCATTATTCAAAATTCATTGTTTGAACAAAGTAATGAAATCTATTTACTTTATTAAATTTTATTATTTTCTCATGACCATATTGAAAGTAAAAAAAAAAAAAAAACTGCTAGCACTCACACATGGAGGCAATAATAAATTATACATGCTTGTGAAAAAATATTAGAAATGTAATGAGCTTATAAAAGCTTATCGTTGAAAGAAGCAGCGTCCACATTAAATTTAATCGTGTCCGTTTGAGTTTGCTCCAAATATGAGAAGTATCCGCATTGTGCACCGGTAACTTTACTCATTGCATACAACTTCATTCATTAATTGTATTCTTTGCTCGAGTAACGATGAAGCTAACAGAGTTATTTGTGGCTTCCCAAATCTTTGAGTTTTGGTTCTTCTATAGGCTCCACAAAATGATAGCTACCAAAGATTGTTTTTGCGGGGACAACCTGTTGAATAAATCAAAGAGCATCAAATAAAAATTGTTAGCCATTGAGAGCAAATCCTAGATAAGAGAGTGAAAGCCAATTTGCTCCCAACAATTTCACACCTTGGTGCATATGTGATTCTTGTTGGTGATTTCCAAAATAATGGAATCACTTTAGAACCAAAAGTTGTTACTCTTGACCAAGAGTTGTAACTCTTCATGAGAACCATTCATATACATTAGAACATTATTATTTATTGATAGATAATGAAACATGACATTGATTCAAGTGTGTATGATTATAACCTTTGGCAAAAGGGTGCTTAATGAACCATAGCATTGATTCAAGTGTATATGATAATAACTTTTGGCAAAGGGGTGCTTTATGAATCATAGCATTGGTTCAAGTCAAATGGGTGTTTTCTCTCATGTGAAGGGTCATATAATGCACTATAAATGCTTGACATTTGGGCATTAATTTGGACCCACCATATAAGGTATTCCCAAGTACTTACCGTTGCCAATATTATTGTGACCCCCGAAAGAGGCAATAATGGAGGAAATGGCGTGTTTGAACTAAAAGTTATGGCAGATTTACCCCAAGTTGATCGCTTGTCCTAAGGTACATTTCTAACTTGCAAGGATACCTTTAAGATGTCGGTCTTCTGATTCTGTATCTTTACAATAGTGAAAACCATCATCTACAAAGAGAAGGTGACTTATGGGCGGAGATGTACGACATATTCGAGCTCCATGAAGTTTTCCTCGAAGTTGATGATTTTAAATAATGGCAGACAATCCTTCAACACAAATAATATAAAAATATGGAGATAAAGGGAAGCCCTGTCTGAGACCTCTTTAAGGAGTTATAGGACCAATACGATCACCATTAAAGATATCATGATATTCAATAGTAAAGATGCACATCATCGCCCAATTTGTCTTAAATTTAAAATAGCAGTGTGGTTGCCTTCAAGGGAGAGGATTGTGTTGCAGGAGGAAGTGAGTATAATCAGAAACCCTAAATTTTCCTTCTTTGGGCGTTACATTATGGTTGATTCAACTTGTCAATCTAAAAATAAGTGTTGAAAATTGACTCAAAATTTGGATGTTGAAGTTTTGGAAAAATCGTGGCACGTTTGCAAGGCAACGTGGCACGATTGGATGGTTCAGGTTTGGGTTGTCACTGGAAAAATTGTGGCACGATCCAGGAGGAACGTGGCACGATTCGAACGGATAAGGTATAATACTGTACTGTTACCTGCTCCAACGTGGCACGATGGGCTCGAAACGTGGCACGATGCTGCGTATTTCTGAACACTATTTAAGGCTTCATTCTTCATTTTTTTGGTAGAGTTTCAAGAGAGAGAAACTTGGGAAATCAAAGGAGGTAACTTTAGGGTTAAGGGTCTTTGATTAGGGTTCTCTTGGGATGGGAAACACATGTTGGAGATTCAATTGTGAGCAACTTGGGTGAGTCTTGTGAAACCAAAAGAGAAGATCCTTAGGAAATCAAAGGCTAAGGGTTGGTTCTCTTTTGGGGGTTAGATTCTAGAGTTGGGAAACAATTGTAAACACCTTAGGAGAGTGAAAATTCATGAGTGTCTTGTTCATTGGTGAGATTGGGAAAATGGGTAGAAATTAGGGTTGTTATTTGTGAGCTTGTTGAAGCTAATTTCTTGTAACCTATTTTGTATCTCTTTGTAAGAACTCATTGATAGTGGATTGGAGAGATCAATCTCTCCCCCAGAGTAGGTCATGGTTGGACCGAATTGGGTGAACAATTTCTTGGTGTTGTTGTCTATTTTTCTCTACTCTCTTTATCTTGTTTATCATTTGGTTATATTGTGATTTTTCTATGCACCTGGTTTTTGATTAGATCTAGATTGTTGTTGTTGCTTGTGGTTATTTACATTTGGTTATTGGTTGCCATTGATACTTGCTCCACGAATCTAAATTTCATTGATATGAGGTTTGAAATTGACCGAATTCACAACAATATGATAAACAAATTTCAAGAATTTGTCTAGTTAAAAAGGATTAAAAACAAGTATGGCCAAAACAATTAAGTATTTTCAAAACTCTCTTTTTTCTCGGTTTAACTCCAAAAACTATATTAATCAATTCAAAGTAACTAAAAACAACTATATAATAATTATCCCAACCTCAAACTTTTTTGTAAGAAGTTAAACTAATCAATCGAAATTTACAACATAATCTAACCTGAGACCTTGCGAAAAGCACACACCAAGGTACCAAACCAACACCAACAGACCAACGCAAGTGGGTTAGCACAACCTCAAACTTAATCGAGTACTTGTCCTCATGGAATAAAGCTTCAAAAAACAAGAGTGTAATTTAACTTCAAACACCGGACCAAACTTTTCTATCAATCGATCCCCATAGTCAATATTAGAAAACATGTAAGCAAACAAGAACATCATTTGTCTCATATTATTTGAGTTTTACATTGAATCTACCTATTATGGAAGAGCGAAAGAACATTTGCATTTGTGTCTCAATGAATTGAATATTACAAAGGCTATTATACTAGTTTCAGTGCAGTTTCTAAAACAGCTTGATAATTGTGTGGATGGTATTGTGTTCTTTTGAGGCTTGATCTACCTATTATGGAAGCTTTCAGAAATCACTTGAGAAAGGTGTTGAGAACATGAAGGTATGTTAATGCTGATTCTCGCTCTTTTAGGCTGTAGTTAGATCGACAAATCAGGGACTTATTGTTCTATACTGAATTGAAAATTAATTTGAGCATACTGTGATGTATTATTAAGATAAAATTGAAATACTTAGGGGTTAGATATCACTGTTATTGCATTAGATGTGTGTTATTATGATATGCTTTTGTGAATCTACATATTGAGAAGTAGTTGCTTGCAGAATTATATAGGAATAATGAAATGATACTAAACAGATCAAATCGGTAGATTGCCTACTTGTCATGTTCTGATCATATGCTTCCTTGTCCTTGATTAGTCTCTGTCTTTTAAATTCTCATCTTTTTGTATATCGTCAAATGAAAGAGTTGAAAGTTCGTGTTAAAGCTGCAGATGTCATAAAATCTCAGGTTCTATATATTTCTCAGATAGTTGCTTTCTATAATGCAACATAATCGTTAGTCCGATGACAAGAATGTTAGGATTTCTATTGTAAATTTATATGTTCAATGCATCACATATTCACATGGCCGCTTTCAACTCACTCCAAAATTGACAGTATCCATGTTAAAGTTAATATTTCCTCTAGGCTTCCTACCCATGATTCTTCCAAAAATGAGAGTGCAAGTTTTGCATTGATTGGTCCACTGATTTTATACATTAATTATTCATTATTTTTTTGATAAGCAAATAATTTTATTTACTTGCTCTTGAAGTGTGTAAATGAACTTATAGTTATAATAACAATGTATTAAGCCCGGAGTACCTTCGTTGTTTTTCAGGTACTTCCTCTCTTATGACGTGACTGGTTGTTTGTTTCAATCAAGAATTAGCGGTTCTTTTTTCTTAAAATTTATGATTGGGCCTAATACAACCCCACAAAACTGGCTTTGAGGTGGGGATTGCCCCCACTTACAAACACTTATTCAGGCTATCTGTCTCAACTGATGTGGGACTCTTAACACTTTTCCCTCACTAAAAAACCAGTCTTCAAATTAATAATCATAATAGAATTGATGCTTAATAGGCTTGCTGATCCTTCTTCACACTTTGATAAAACAATTGGTCAATATGAATGCATACTATATTTTCTGATTGTGGCTGGAATTATTAGCAGATTTGTCAATGTAGGCATGTACCATATGACTCCAAACATTCATTAATGATATAAGGCTTAAAATATGGATCATGGAGTGAAAGTGATCCTTAGTTGCACAATCTCGATCACCATTTTGAGAAGTAATCATAGTTGAATTGATTTTATCTTACCTTGTACATTTTAATCCATATAATTTTGTAATACAAGTCACTTTATTTAAAATAATTTTTTTTATTATTTTGATAAGCAAGTAATTTTACTTGCCATTGAAGTATGTAAGTGAACTTATACTTGTAACAATGTCTCAAGGCCTGAAGTACCCTTGTTAATATGAAACCATAGGGTCAAATGAATTGTTTTTGGTTTAATTTTTAGAATCGAAAGACTGATGAGTTACAGGAATTATACTTGCAATATTTATCGAAAATAGGCATGTCTCAAATGCCTATGGTCAGGCTTGTAGTTTTTAAAATCCAGTTAGTTTTGTTTTTGTATTGTAGCTCTTGGTATAGAGTTGTTTGAGCTGCACTGAATTTTGGATAATCCTGCTACTGTTGCAACCTTGATGGGATTTCAGGTACTTCCTCTCTTATGATGCGACTTATTGGTAGTTTTAAATTTATTATCAAGAATTGGTAGAGGGGGAAGATAGCTTTGAATAATTGAATTCTATAACTAGGGAATACTGTTAAATTGAATTCAAATTAAGAATTGTAATAGAACTGATGCCAAATATGTATGCATATGTTTACCCCTAAAAAAAAGTATGCATATGTTTTGTTGAATATTACATGATGTAATCGGTACGATTTATTGATATACACTGCAGGATAATTGAAAAACAGAGAAAATGAAGAATAGTATACAACTCTCGCCTGATTTCTCCTTTCACTCACAGTCTGCCAGATTTATAAAATGACTCTTCTCCCTAACAGACCTTAAAAAGAATTTCATGTCTCATCTATCCTAGCAAATGAACCTCATCAGTCATGGTCCCAAGTTTATGTTTTAAACCAGGGGATTCAATGAGTTTCCCTGCAAAATACAAATAATTTTTACATTATACATGTAATTGAAACATTAATGGGATTCAACGAAGCTACTTCAAAGTTCAAAAAACATGTTGATTTTTACATTATACATGTAATCGGAACTGATTTCAATGATCAATTATGTGGGATTAATTATCCTGAGTAAAAGAGTAGAAAATAGGTCAATTAAACAAAATAATTTGTCAATAAAAAAAGAAATTCAGGAAAGGTTAACAGTTCGCTTCACAAAAACAAATGGTTCGGTTCACAAAAATTGTGTATAATAACGGTTTGGTTCGGTTTAAAACAACCATAAGAAGAAGAAAAAGCAGAAGAAAAAAAAAGCTATGTACTCCCAAAAAAAGGCTTGGTAAGTCGGGTCATAATCATGATCATGGAGCAAAATTACATGTTTGCTCTATCTCTTGCATGAAGACTATGCAGGTTCACATTGGTCCAAAGTTTGCTCAAATCCCTCAGGCATTGAAAATATTCACCCCATGCTAGCAGCCATCGAGAAGTTTGACGTATGGTAAGTATTCGAGACATCTGTTGCAAGGTTTCCCATCGTAGATGATCAGCCGGTTTGACAAAAATAAACTATGTTGGTTCAATTTTCTTGTAGCCTAGTTTAACCTTTTTAATGTAGTAATTTATGTGTTAATGGAATATACATTCTTATGCATACTTCTGATGAATCAGCATTGATTTCCACATGTGATATACGTAAGATAACTAACAACCAGCAGACAATGAGATGGAAAAAAAAAAAGTTTCAAAAGTTGAAGCAATTAAGTCTGGAGCATTTTATAGTATATACATAACAAAATCTTGAAAGTAACATAAAAGCAATTGATCACTAAAAATTTCTTATTTGTTCAACAACTTGAAATATATAACAAACTGGTATTAAAAAGATATATATAATACTGCATCCCTTAAACTAAGAAGTTCTGATTAATTAACAGCTGTATATATTTGAAAATATCATCATCAAATTAATTCATTCTTCTGTGATTTGTGCTGTCTCTGTTGTTTGTTCTTTTCAGTCTTATGTTAAACATATTTTCAACAAATCTAACAAGCCATTGAGGTTTTCCAGTGAAGAAGAATACATTATATCCCAAGAGCAACCCAAATATTGTCCCACATCCATATCCGATTACTACTGCTTTCCAGCCAAATCCTGATTCCTCTTCCTCTTCAGATGTTGAATGTGGTGGCAGATCTTCCTCATTTTTGCATGATTTTGACAATGGGAATCCACATAACATTGTATTTCCTTCATAGGAATTATTCCCAAATGTATTAAACTGTTGACCTGTAGGTATGATTCCCTCAAGGTGGTTTTCTGAAACATTCAAGAAAGAAAGGAAATTCAAATTTGTCAAATCCACAGGAATCTCACCCGTCAACTGGTTCCTTGAGAGGTCCAACCACTCTAATCTTTTCAAACGACTCAAAGATTGCGGAATGGTACCTATGACTCCATTGTTTGAAAGGTTAAGACCTTTGAGAGAATTTAATTCTCCAATGACTTCTGAAATTTTTCCTTCAAACAAGTTATTTGATAAATCAATAGTGGTAAAAGTAGTCAATATCTTTGTTAGCTCCCTAGACAAACCTTTCATTGTGACCACCACAGAATCAATATAGTAGTCATTGGGCTTACCCATGTATTGCAAACCAATCTGGCTATCATTCACATTCATCATTCCTTGAAAGTTTTTGATACATGATGTTGGCAAGGATCCACTAAAATTGTTGTTAGAGACATCAAAAATTCGCAACTTAGGAAATGAATGCTTGGTGCTAGAACAAGTGATTGCACCATGAAGATGATTTGATCTTAAACTTAGCACCTGTAACTCTTGTAGAGTTTCTAGCCAATTGGGAAATGTATCCTCTATGCTGTTGTCACCAAGGTCCAATATTTCAAGATTTGAACAGTGAGCCAATGACTGTGGCAGTGGTCCTTCCAATTGGTTGCCATTCAACTTTATAGTCTCAAATGCATTTCCTTTGGAAAAGGTTCTAGGAATGCTTCCATAGAAGTTGTTCATTTGCATATCCAAAATAGAGAGATAAGGAAATGTTCCCAGGCATTGTGGAATCATACCTGTCAAATTGTTGTGAGCCAAATTGAGCATATAAAGGGAACTTGCATTGCAGAATGTTGAAGAAACATCTCCTGTGAAATTGTTATTTGAGAGTGAAAATACTTGAATGCCATGAGGTGGAATTGGAAGTTCTCCTTGCAACTTGTTGAAACTCAGGTTAATGTCCCAAATGTCATTCCATGAGTTTAAGAGCTTCTTATGAAACCATTTGGGAATTTTCCCATGAATGTTGTTATTGGAGAGATCTAATCTTTGAAGATTTCGTGCTTGGAATTTAGGAAAACTATTAATATTAGCAGAAGATAAATTTAAGATCTCAAGGTTGGGTAAGATGGAGTCAGCACTGCTATCAATGTTGATAGAAATAAAACTATTGTGTGAAAGATGGAGGGAAGTTAGTTTGTTTAATTTTGAAAATTGGTGAAAATCCAACACACCACTCAAGTTTGTTGATGACAAAATTAAGTCAGTAAGATTTTGGAGTTCAAATATTGAATTTGGAAAATGACCATGTAGGTTTTTATTAGAGAGACGCAGATATTCCAAAGAATATGTTGAGAACTCACCAACGGACCCTGTGAGATTGTTGTCAATGAGGTTCAACACTAACAACGAAGGCAAAGAATAACACTACCGTGGAATTGTTCCATTTAACATGTTATAGCTTAAATCAACACAGCTCAATTTTGAACGTTTTGTGATCTCAATTGGAATTGGGCCTTCTAGTTTGTTAGATGATAAATATAAAAGAGAAAGTTGAGGAAGATGAAAAAGTGATGATGGAACCTGGCCTGTTAAGTTGTTTAAGGAAAGTACTAAATATTCCAATTTGTTTAAATTTCCATAAACATCTGGGATGCTCCCACTAAAGTTATTATTGAAAAGATCCAAATATGTTAGTTGGCTGAGATTCCACAAAGATAAAGGAACCATCCCATCAAAATTGCAATCTGAAAGGAGTAAATGAGTAAGAGACTTCAGCTGACCTATGGAATAAGGAATTTCACCTGAGAAAGCAGAGAAACGGAGGTTCAAGTACCTTAGAGGAGTGCTCCAGTTGGATTTTGGAAGTTGACCACTAAGGTTTTGATTAGATGACAAATCTAATTTTTGAAGATTTGGTAAAGAGAGGATGTCACTTGACAAATTTCCTTGCAACCCAGTGGATGCTAGACGAAGAGAAACTAAAGAGGATGACAAATTCTTTAGCATAGACAAAGATCTCTCTCTGATTGAATACATATCCACATAATCTAGATAAAGCTCCCTTAAATTAGTAGCATTATGAATGAGTTTCTTCCATGTGAATGGATTGAGTTTGAGTTTCTGTTCCATGTTCCAGGAATTGCTAAGATCAAGTGATACTAATTTTGACAAATGAGAGATTGTGAAGGAAATATCACCACCGAGGTCACTGTTTGATAGATTTAGATGTGTGAGTTTCACTAAATCACCAATACCAATAGGCATTGAAGACCCAGAAAAACTATTAAAAGCCAGGTTGAGTTTTTGAAGGTGTTTAAGCTGAAAGATGGTGCTATTGGGATGTAATTCACCTTTCAGATTTTTGGAACTTAGGTCCAAACCGATCACGTGATCTGACATGGTGTCGCACGTGACACCATCCCACTTGCAACAATCTGTACCGTTTTTCCAAGATTCTGTCTTGAAATAAAAAGAGGAACACCAACCAAAGTCTGAATCGTCCGGTTGAGATGAAGTGTTGACAGAAAATGCGTTTTTGAAATGTAACAAGGCAGAGGTGTCATGAAGGTTGCATAATGAGAAAGTGTGGGAAGTAAAATGAGCAAGCAGCAGCCACAAGAACAAGTGAAAGGTAAAAAAGGACCCCATACAGAGAAACTTACACTCTTCTCAAAAATAATTTCTTGTATATGCAAATTGATTAGCCTCTTCTTATTTATATAAGATAAGATGGGCAAGAACCGAATAAGTCTGTCATATTAGAATTGTTTTCAAATTGAGCCTTGGCGTGCTCTTGTTTTGTAGTAGCTAGGGATGCTTTTCTTCAACCGTATGGAGCACTCATTTTTTGTGGTTGCAATTTTAGTGATATGATAATTGACGACAACAGTAATTCATTAGCATATATCAAAATGTGCGGTGTGTTTCGATGAACTTGACTTAGTTAGCAGAGACATTGCAGTATCAATAGTCAGAATTTGAACCTCAGATTATTTACTTATTGACGTTAAGATGTGAATTTTAATCACTAAACTATTTGATAAAAAAATACATTGTGATGTAGATTTAAGATGGGTAACGACCAAAGAAAATAAAAACGTGCATTGAATTAAATAAAAAAGACGAAGACTTTTGAACTGTGTAGCACACTAGCACTGAAGCTGGAATCCTAATTTGAGGTTGCAGCTAATTTATTCACGACAAGAAATATTCGTTAAGTAGTAATCACAATGATTAATTTTGACAAAAAATGACAGAAAATAACAGCATTAGTTGCGTCGAAAATCGGAGACTTGTGACTTCCTAAATTGTACCGTACGTAATCACAATGGTTTTACACGTTTTAAATTAGACATGTTACACGTTTTTGATACCGACCAGGATAGGGGCCAGGCCATCTCACATTCTCACTTGCTTGGTGAAAATATTCATCAAAAAGTTTGGCTTTGTTGTGGATGTTCATATTTTAAATTACTTTTTAAATGTTCAAATGTTGGATGGATCAATCCCAAAACAAATTTTTCTTTAGACTTTTTAACAAATCTTCTTTTTAATAAATCTTCTAAAGACACTTGTTAATATTTTCTTTTATAAAAACACTATTGAAAATGTCAAATATTTGTTATATTAAAAAAAGGATAGTTTTTTAAAAAGAAATTAAAGCATAAAATATTCAATCTATACAAATTTAGAAAATCAAAGTGCATAAAATATAATATGGAAATTACAAACACATCCTAAAAAACATTATAGATTAAATTAGCAAATGACAAAAAAAGTAACTAAAGACGGTTATAAGGATCCAAGAGACAAAAATATAATGTTAGTTTGTTTTCGTGGATGTATAGATTCTTTTTAAAATATTGGGAAACACTTGAAAATTATTTTTGATAACAATGACACTAACAATATTTTAAATTGTCTCATATGAAATTTAAACCATGTCTATTAAAGTTATAAAGTCAAGTTCTTACCACCCAACTAAGGAGAATACACGTTGATTAAAAATATAATAATAATTTAGAGTTCGTATGTGATAGAAGGAATGTTGGCTAATAATTATTTCATATGGAATTTAAAAGAGTTGTCACCAACAAATTGTTTTAAATTGAAACCCTTTGACTATTTGAGTTTGATTACTTTATTTTGGTTAAGTAACCTAGTAACTATAATCACAAAAGATAGAGATTCTGAGTTCGAACTTAGATCTTTATATATCATCGTTTTTATAGCTACGAATTAAGTTGTATTGAGACTAAATTCAATCACTCAGTTAAAAATTTGATAATATAAAATTCAGTCACTCAGTTAAACTATTAAATTAAATACCGTGTAAAAATGAATTATTTAGATTTAGTTAAGAAATAAATTTAATGTACCAAAAAAAATATATTGCCTATATGTTTTTAAAAGCATATATATATATATATATATATATATATATATTATAACAAAAAAAAAAACATATATATCCTCTTGGTTAAAAGACACGGCAATCACTAACCCCTAAACAATGTGAAGCAGCCTAATTCCTAAACTCCATCCAAGAAACCCAACACAGCGCTGTTCATACCAAGAAGAAGCTGCTCTCCGCATTCAATTGTTTGCTACTGTTTTTCTTGTTCAATTTCTCGAACTTAACTCAGTTTTTGTCATTGTCGATGAAATGTCTTAGCGTTTTAGATTCGTGAGTTGAATTGTCAAAACACTTCACCGGTCAGTACAATACGTTGATAAATTAATTTTCTGTTTGTAATGATTGGTTGCTCACTTAGAACCATACTTTACGTTGATTGATAAATAGACATTTAAGTGTTTAAAAATTTAAAAAATATTTTATTATGTTTTTTTTAAAAGAAATTTTTTTGGTTATGTTAATTTGTGTTTTAATAGCATAAATTAAGGAGTAAAAAACAAATTGAGGGATGATTTCTATTAAAAAAATAAATTTTTAGAACATGAATACACATTTTTAAGAAAAGACATGTATCTTCTATATTACGTTTCTAAACTTTTTTGTAAGGAATATTACGTTTCAAAACCTGTAATCTAAGAAATCATGTCTTATTCAATTCCTAAAACAGTTACACATTCTTAGCTTGTTATATGAATGTTAGTTTTGTTTAAGGGTCATACTAATCGGTGCTCCAGGAGCATTGATTAAGGATATCAAAAAAGGAAATTATTACCATAAAAGAAAACATTTTTGAATTTTTTAATATTAATTACATAGTTTTTAATGCAATAACTACTATATAATTTTCTTTTTTAGCATTCTTAACTAATGTTGTGGGCACCGGTTAACATTTCCCTTATTTAAATCATAATTTATACAAACCATTGATTGGCATAGTAGCAAGCTATAGCAACACTTCTTCGTATTCAAGCACCATCTAACTTCTAACTTCAGAGGGATATTTATTAGAGATGTTAATTTATTAGAGATGTTGTAAAGAGGGATATTTTCCACCTATTTTTAATCTTGTGTAAAAAAAATAAAATTAAACAGAATTAACTTCTAACTTCAGTTTTACACATCCCTTAAAAAAACATCAGTTTTACACTTGTGTAAAAAATTTAAAATTAAACAGATTTAACTTCTAACATCAGTTTTATCCTTAAATCATCAATTTCACACTAGGTCATTTATCTATAAAATCGATCCCCGTAAACTTACTTCAGTTGGTAGGAATAATACATAATATATATATATATATATATATAAGGTCTAGGGTTCGAATCTAAAAAAAAAAAAAAATATAAAAAAAAAAAATAAAAAAAAAAAGAAATCTACAAAATCAATGTCAACCGTAATAAAATTTACATCCTATGCAGAAACTGGCACCAAATTTTGTGATGTCTAATTATATAAAACTGAATTATTTACATAAAATTGTATATAATAATATATTTGACACTTCTACTATATATATATATATTAAAGCAAAGTTATTTTTATTAGAACAATTTACAAGTGGCATCATCTCATGAATTCAAATTCCCTCCTATTTTATTTTGCATATATATCTCAACAAACTAAATATAATTTTTATTTTATTTTATTTTTGCATTAATATCTCAACAAACTCATCCAATTAACTATTCAAATCTTTTTTTGTTTTAAAAAAACGATTTAAATCTTTTTCATATTAACTATTATTCACCAAATTACATATTAGTGTTATATATGTCAAAATATGAAAGTCATCATTGAGTATCCCGTGTTCAGCACGGGTCACTACACTAGTACTTATTAAGAAAAACTAAAAAAGTATTTGACAGTAAAACCCAATTTTTCATGTATTTATTTTTAGTTTCTTTCTACCAATGTCCACAAGCAAGTATAAGATTGAAAATCAAATCATCAAAATCAATGGTAAATTTCAGTTAAGAACTTTCAAAAATAAAGAAAAATATTCCTTAAAAATAATTGAAGAAATATATATATATAGACATCTCTGGCCACTATTATAAACAAAAGTCCACTTTTTAAATTCACTGAGTAAAAGATGTATGTAGTCTATGTTAAAGTCTACATACATGCATTATGCATTATTTAATAAATCTAAAAAGTAGATTTTTTTTGTTATAATAGTAACATGATGATGTATTTGCGGTTGATAATATCAAACATATTTACATTCTTCTTATTTTTAAAAAATAAAAAATATGAGAAACTCTATTGATACTTCCAACAAATCGATTCTCGACTTATTGTCGTAGACATTATTAAACCGTGAACTGGATGATTATCAATTCAATTAATTGGTTAAATCTAGTTTTTAAAACAATGGTCCAAACCACTTGTCCCATAAACTAACGAGTACGCAGCATCAAGAACAAGTGAAAGGTAAAATAATAAAATAGAAAGAGCCTCATTTAGAAATGGAAACAGTAGAAGATATATAGAAAATGTGTGTGTGAGTTTATAATGGCTTTGTCATTTCGTCTATCTAACAAAAAAAAAAAAAGATATATAAAAAATGTGTGTCTAGCTTTAGGAATTTAAACCTGTCCTCTAGATATTGTTTTTTTAGTTGAGGATGTAGGATATAATAATTGATTATCCTCAATTTATAGGTAAGCTAGCTTTAAATTCAAAGGTTTTGAATTTGAAATATTTGTTTACAAGGGTAGGTAAGGATTGTGAACCATGCCTCAAAAGACTGGCACCAAAGAAAGATAATTTTTCTTACTTTTAGCCGTTATTGGTGACCTTGAGAGGCAAAAGAGGGAATAAAGTAACAGAGAAAAGTAGTCATTATGTGAAACTTAGTACTATCTTCAACTTCTATTAGGAAGTAATTTTCTGGTTGCAGCGTCACTAAACTGATAATACATAGAAAAGTTTGTTATTAGTTTGGAAGGAATCTAAGATAATAAAAAATATTATATGTGAAAAGAAGGCAAGGACTTCTTCAACCATGTGTACTTAGCAGTTAGCACTCAACTTGGCAAACTTTGACTTTTGTTAATATGACATTGACTAGTGAATTAACGTTCCTATCTATGTGGTAAATGTTACACATGTTTGTTTAACAGCTTGGTAGCATATTTTGAGCATTACTAAAGTTTCAATTTAAATCCAGAAAGGGTGATTTTGCACAGTAGTTCTTATTTTTTTGAAAATCACTTCCATCAATACCATTGTTGTACATTCATGATTCGATGCATATATAATAGAGTTTGTTATTAACTGTTACTAGTAACGCCAATAAAGGGAAAATGCATATAAACTAGTTTGGTCTGGTGTATGTATCAAAAATAAATATAGCAGCTGACAAGTTTCCTAGGATCCTAAAAATATGTTGTGTCTTATCTTATTTTATGTTTAACAATAGCCAAAAACTAAGAATTAGGATCTCTACAGTCTACATTCCCCAAAGAAACGAAGGGCTCCAATTCTAGATAGTCTCAATGTGTGTTTCAAAAATACAAAAATCACAAGCTGTACCTTGAAGTTTCTAAACATCATGTCGGTAGAGCTATAAACTCTTGGTGGCAGTTGCCTGCTGCACAACCAAACAGATGCTTTAACCACCTAGTGATTATTTTCTTTTGAGGAATATAGATGATCTGAACTGTGTGTTATGTGCATGACAACGAATGTGGATTTCAGCCAAGGAAGTAGTCTTGTTTTTATTCCAGGGAAAGGTTCAATTTTTATTTTACTATCATTGTTTTATCTTCCTGTATGAATGTGGAATTTTTAACTTACTCTAATGTTGGTTTATGAAAGAGTACTCAAGGTTGAATATTTTGATCATAGTTCTTGCAAATAAATATATTAAGACTGAATTAGATTCAATTAATCTTTTGAAGTTTTGCTTGTAACGTTGAGATTCAGATCCTCTCCCACCATGGAACATTGCAACAATTTTTTATAAACTAGGAAGCATACCACCGCACGCAGTAACACTTTTTTACGCAGAAATAGCAAAATTTTATTGAAACACTACTAATAACACCAGAAATGTTATCAGCAGGAACAGATCACACCAACGAAACCAAAAACAAACAGCAATTCCATATAAATAAAAACCAATCAACCCTCACCAAAGCTACTAAAAACAACAACACTCATGAAGAAACAACAGCCGCAAGGAACACAACAACCAACTCCTAAAAGCAGCACAGAGGGACAAAAAGCATCCAACTAAACTGCCAAAAACAATGCCACTAACCGCGACAAAACGGCAGCCAAAACAGAAACACCTCCGACAAAAATAACGCCAAACAAAGCCAACACTGAACCATCACCTCACCATACAGTCGCCGAGTCTCCAATGTGGCAACAAGGCTCTATTGATGATTTATCTCTCTCCAAGCAAGAGTGGAATCTTTTGGATATGAGCATCATGATGATTTATAATTGTTTTATTGAATGTAGATGCATCTTTTCAAATTGTTTCTACTTACTGTGAGTTTAGAAATACCTGCCTCACAATTTCTGTCCTTTCACTTTGCAGATCAAAATGGAAATTATTCTCCCCTTCACCCAAGGTATATATGCTAACCTTATTGTCCATGTAAATTTACATAAAGTTTTATTATTTTTCATTCTACAAAAACATTATCATGAAGTTTTCATTTTCCCTTGCAGCAAAGTAGGTTTGATTTTCTTACTCCCTCAGAAAGCTGGTTATTTGATTATCTGTTGGGACTTGGGATGCTAGCAGGACTTTTATTATTGTCATTTTGTGTTTTAGTATTAAAAGAAGGAATGGGAGAAAATTTTGATCTTGAATGATTACAAGATGAACTTAGCCCAAATTGGTACTCACATCACAGGCAGTATATAATCTTTATCAATCCTGTCATTAATTTAATCATCTATATTTTATGACATACTACATCTTTACTTATATTTTTTTTTATTGTCTTCTAAATTCTTTAATATTCAGTTTTTTTAATGAATCTGTCCAAAAATATATATTTTTAATGAAGTGAAGTGGCATCTAATGTTATATATTAAAAGTTAAAACTGGCAAAGTGCATGGAAACAACAAACCACTACATATCCAGAGGGTCTAAATTTGTATTAAACAGTCAGCCTAAACAAAGTACAAACAACTAAATAACAAGAACAATTAAACTGAACCTAAAGGCACCTACAGAGTCCTTACATATTCTGGTGCATCCTCCCTTTTTCCAGCCACTGTACGATACAAATACATCTTCTCTACTCTCTGCCCATCATCTTCCATATAACAATCTGCTTGTTCACTTTCATTGAATATCTCCACATTTAACATCGGCATCTTCTTAGTCAATGTCTTGCATGCTCCTACGGTCACCTCGCACGACGACATCCAAAGGGATTGCATTGTTTCATACTTCCCTATGTTGGTCAGAAGTGCTGTGTCGCCAAAAGGACAGTCTCTTATCTTGAGCTTACGAAGCTTTTTGCATCCATTCAATACATAGAGCAATCCCATGTCACTCTCACCAGCAAATGCAATAGACAACATTTCAAGCTGCTCGGCATACATTCCAATGTAAAGGAAGACCTGGTTGGTCAACTGACCTGCAAGTGATAGCCGCCTCAGTTGTTTGCATGACTGCACGATCGCTCTGAAACCTTCATCCAGTGGCTGCATTGTATCGGGGTCAGGTTTTGTTGCATCTGGGATACATAACCTGAATCGGGTAAAATTTGGGCAGTTCCTGGCTACTGTCATGAGAGCAGCATTTGTCATCTAGTGGCAGAAGTAGTGTAATGTGTGAAGCTTACGACATCTCGTTGATATAAATACGAGCCCTTTTCTGTAACAGCTGCTTGATTTCCGAATGGAGCTGATGGAAAAACCCTTAATTCTTGCAAATCTCTACATGTTCTAGCCACAACATGTAATCCTTTGTCTCCAATGCAATCCATTATCCATAAGCATTGTAGCTTACCGCATGCGTAGATAATTCGTATCAGCTCTCTACCCTGAATGCCGGCTACATAGCTCAAGTTCAAGGATGTTAAGTTCCAGCAAATTCTATGCATAAACGTAAGGCTAAAAGGAGGCACGTCCAAAAACCCTGACATACTTCTTATTGACTTGCACTTAAGAATGGCAGTCTTAAGCATTTGATATCCCTTTGATGAAGTAGTGTAATGTGTGAAGCTTTTGACATCCCTTTGATATAAATAGGAGTCCTTTTTCTGTAACAGCTGCTTGATTTCCAAATGGAGCTGATGGAAAAACCCTCAATTCTTGCAAATCTCTACATGTTCTAGCCACAACACGTAATCCTTTGTCTCCAATGCAATCTGTTATCCATAAGCACTGTAGCTTACTGCATAAGTTGATAATTTGTATCAGCTCTCTACCTTGAATGTCGGCTTTATAGCTCAAGTTCAAGGATGTTAAGTTACAGCAAATGTTACGCATAAGTGCAAGGCTAAAAGGAGGCACATCCCAAAACCCTGACAAGCTACTTATTGACTTGCACTCAAGAATCACAGTCTTAAGCATTTGATACGTATCATTTGAAGTGAGATAGTGAGAAAATGACCCAATACCAAAATCCACTAATTGAGGCGCTTTCATTAGTATCCGCGGAAGTGCCTCAACAGGCATAGAACAACGGTTTAACCTTAGACTCTTGAGGTTAGGAGATCTTGCCACAAGTCTCTCAAGTGTTCCCCAATCAATCTCTCCTTTAAGACAAGCAAAATTAAGAGAGACGAGTGATGTACAGGTTTCAGGAAAGCAACTTAACCACAGTCCGCTGTGATCATCGACTTCATTCTGTTGTAGGTCTAGCTCTCTAATAGACCTGCAATTTAAAGCTACAACAGCAAGACCATCGGTGGTGAACCCTTCACATCTAACAAGAACTAAAGACTTAAAATTCACGAAAGAATGAGAAAGTAGGTCGAGGCTCTCATCCGATACCACCATTCTCTTTAACCTAAGCTCCTCCAATCCAACTTTGCCCTTGGCCAATGCTTGAATCCATGGATAAACAAAAGCACCCCAATCACGAGGAACCAAAGTGAAGTGATTAAAATGAGGTTTTCCCTTCAAAGTTAGAGATTTGAGATTATGAAACCGTTCGACCAACCTCTTAGGACTAATAGAGTAACAATTCCTTATGAAAACTCTTTGCCTTGTAAATCTCTCTATTTTATACCAACTTTTGCATACTAAAGACAAAGTGTTTATGTCACTATGTGACACCACATAATCAAAAACATGTTCAATTACCTCCTCCGGAAAATAATTCATTTTTTCTTTCTCTTACTTAAAGATATCCAAATTCTACAATGATGCAAAGCACTGAGATACCCTTTAAAAATCAGAGTTGAAAAAACAGGTCTTCACTTAAAATAGTGTGAGTTTACATGATGTTCAAATCTACAACACGTGAGAATGGAATAAATTAGAGTTAGAACTCACAAAAAATGGAACAAGAATTAAAAAAGAGTGTTTTCAAGAACAACCAAATTTGGGGGAAAACCTAGAAAGTAGAGTAAACCACCATTTGAGTCTTAACAATTTAGGGGAAAAAAATAGAAAATGAAATTCAATCGAATAATGAGAAATAAATACCCTCGTCGTTGAGTTGCGGCAAACGGCAAGAACTCACAACAAAAGGATCAAAACATGTAAATCCATGATTTCTACCTGGGACGCCGAAACTAGAGTGAGGAAAAACACTTGGTAGTTCAATTCTAAACTGTTCAGCAATGTCTAATCCACTCGATTGTATATGCCTGCGACATTACTCTTTTTTGCTCGATGGTGTTTAGGGTCAGTTTGCTTCGAGTGTTTTGAAGGGGAGGGGAGATTTTTAATTTGAAGTGTTTAGTTAAATTTGTAGAAGGGGAGGGGAGGGAGCAAATCTTTTTAAAATTTTATTGTATTGTCATAATTATCCTTAACTTAATTTCAAATCTCAGTATTAACCTTGAAACAACTTTTATTATTATTAGATTATATTATTTTTGTGACAATCTTATTATTATTAGTTTATTTTATTCTTGTAACAATTTTTATTATTAATTTGTTATATTTTCTTTGTAACAATTTTTATTATTATATAATCTATCACTCTTATTTGTTACATGTACAAACCGCTCTTACTACTACTTTGTTGTTGTCAACGGCTGCTTGAGACCTCCTCCAAAGTGAATCGTGAGTAATTTCATCATCTCATTGTCTATATCGTGTTATTATTAATTACATCGTTATTGATTCACTACTTTATTATCCTTGTTTTATCGTTATCGTTGTTGGAACTTTATTGTTTAAATTGTTGTTTTATCCTTACGATGGCTTGTTTCATAGTGTGTTTTTTCTTATGGTATTGATCCATTTATTTAAGAGTATTGTTTTTCTTTCACTTTTCAAATCGTTGAATTTTTTTATTTTTTTTTATGAAATCGAATAGTGTGTTTTATTATTATTATTTTATTTTAGTTTAACTTTTTTTTTTGAGAGATATTTTAATTCAGCTTATTATTACTTGTTGTTCCTTGTTTTTTTTCACCGGTAATTCACCTATCTATGTCTTGTGTAAAATCTTGACCGAAATTTTTTTTCACTGCACAACCTTACTATTACCGGATTAGCTGAATATAACTCGTAATCATTGAATCAAATTGAAAATGAAATTCACTAAAAACGGCACATAGTTTTAAAAAAATAAAATAATTTACTATGAGAACAGAAATATACAAATCAAAATTTGCATAAAATAGCTACAGCCTACAGGCAAGAACAGTAAAATCTCAGGACATGTTTACACTTCACATGTTCACACTTAAAACCTCTCTCAAGCATGCAGGCCATTTATTTTATTTTTTTAATGGCTGATGCTGGCTATTGAACTTGTTCCAGTTGGCACACTACTATATTGTGTCAGGATTGTGTCGGTGCTAAGATGGAACACATATACGAGTCAAGGTATCTGCAAAAGACGCCCCTCGTTATCGTGGTAGGAAAGAGTATCCAACACAAAATGTTTTAGTAGCGTGCACTTTTGATTTAAAGTTCACGTATGTGCTTGCGGGATGCGAAGGCTCCGCCTCTGACTCAAGAATAATAAAGAATGCATTAACACGAGAAGATAAACTTAAAATTCCTCAAGGTAATATAAGAATCAACATAAAGTTATAACTACTTATATTATATACTTCAAACTATCACATTTATTATTTACCTTTACTATAGGAAAATATTATCTAGTTGATGCTGGTTTCATGTTGACAAGTGGACTTATTACGCCTTATAGAGGAGTTCGGTATCACTTGAAAGAATTTTCAGCAAGAAATCCACCCCTAAATTATAAAGAATTGTTTAATCTTCGGCATGCGTCTTTACAAAATGCAATTGAAAGAGCCTTTGGTGTATTAAAAAAAAGATTTGAGATTTTATCAAATTCAACAGAACCCGCTTATGGAGTCAAAGCTCAGAAATTAATCATTTTTGCATGTTGCATTCTTCATAATTATCTAATGAGCGCAGAACCAAATGAAGACCTTATAGCTGAAGTAGATGCCGAACTTGCAAATCAAAATGCATCCCATGACAATCATGAGGAATCAAGAAGTGATATAGATGAATTTGCTCAAGATGGAATTATAAAAAATGGTGTAGCGCATCAAATGTGGTCAAATTATAAAAATAATGGTCAAACCTAAATGGATTACATTGCAATTTATATTATTATTTTGATTTTGGTTGTTCTTTGATGAAGTAGTACTGAATTTATTAAATTATGGTGTTTATTATATATGTGTGTGTTTGGACTAAATGTTTATTTGAAATTGATGTCAAGTGAATGATATTGGAACTTCATGTTAATCATATTTATTAATGTAGTTATGTTATAATTGACCATTTTCATAGATTATGACATCGAAAAAGCAATTGTCAACCAATAATGGTAATTCTGGGGCTTTGACCTGGAATAAAGCCGTGGATGATGCTCTTGTTGATGTTCTCATGCAAGAATTTGAAAAAGGTAACAAAGTTAATGGTACCTTTATGTCAATAGCATATAGCAACGTTACAATTGAACTTGTGAGATTGTTTGGTGACAAAATTGATAAGGTGAAGATACAAAATCGTTGGAAAACTTTGAAAAGAAACTACAGTGAGTATAACGAAATTTTTAAAGGTGGTATGAGTGGGTTTTCTTGGAATCCAACTACACAGTTATGGGATGCGGAAGAACCAGTTTGGGATGCTCTAATTGAGGTAAATTTTGTAAATCTTGTATTTTGAAATATTTTTTGATTGATAATTTTTTTTACAACTTGTGTCAAACTTACTTTTCAGTCGAAACCAAAAGCAGCACATTGGAGAGTTGTTTCATTTCCAAACTATAAAAAGATGTCAATACTTAATGGGCCTAACCGAGCTGATGGAGATGAATCTGGAACTTTTAAAGAGACCAGAA
>Ga0228711_1003825_pt1 | contig 23348 bp, 10 predicted proteins | sample MedpolnodulmetaG_2_FD_177996 | JGI IMG/M metagenome (GOLD analysis project Ga0228711, IMG submission 177996) | Root nodule microbial communities from Medicago polymorpha collected in Santa Monica, California, United States - brown nodules | ecosystem: Host-associated > Plants > Roots > Nodule...
CGTTTGAATTTTTTTTTTTTTTTTTAAAAAAAAAATTACAGACTATATAACATGTTTTTCTAAAATAAATTAAGTGTAATTGAAGTATTATATGGTCGTTTATCATGTTAATATGTTAACTTTCTAAAAAACATTTCATAGTGTCCGTAATCTAAATATGAAAAGTAAATTCTTCTCTCTCTTCCCCTCCTAAACCCTCCATCCAAATACACCCTTAGAATTTGTTATTGCTTTTACTATGTCTTGCTTTTAAATCCGTTTTCAATTAGATAAATGTTAATCCCTGAGAAAAAAAATTAGATAAACCCTAAAAACACTATTTTTTGCAAGATTCACTCTAACTCTAGCTATCTTTTTTTTTTAAGAAACTCTAGCTATCTTATTAGATTTTTTTAAGAAGAAAAAATAAAATAAAAATAAAATTGAAAATTTCATGTAACCGGCACAAGGGGTGCTTAAAACGAGACTAAAGAGTCATGGCACAACCATAATGAATGAAACCAACAACAAACCAAAAGCACAGATTGTTAGGGATTGTATACCACATTATTAGATGAAATCAATATTACTCTTATATTTTAAATGAGTCCAACGTAAAATGGTAGAATCTACTTAAATTTTACTCAACAAAAGAGAAAGTATTGAAAACAAAAATATTCTAAGCACTCATTTTTAAATTAGCCAGCACTAAATTTCTTTGAGAGCATACACAACCATAGACAATTAAATTTCTTTGAGAGCATACACAACCATAGACAATTTATCTTTTCTTGATTTTCTTTTTGCTATTGGCCTAATGATTAATACATAAAATGTCATCACAACTAAATCATTAGATAAAATAATTTGTTAGATATAAGGTTTAAATAGATAGGTAACCTTAAATCCCTTGAGTTGTAAGGACTTACTTTGAGCTAAGTACCACCCCCTTACCTTAAATTGATTATATAAAAAATTATGTGTAAATATTTATCATCAAAAAACAATGTGCAAAAACAAAACAAAAAAATATACCGCATTTTAGTCGTCAAAATAAAGACTACATTTTTTCACAAAAGGACTAAAGTGAGTGCATTATAGAAAACAATTTTAATATAGATAAATTTTGCTAAGATTTAAACGTAAAAACAAAAATACAAAAAATGGGGTATTTACATAATTAATATTTTTTTCCTTTCTCTAATTAAAAATAATAATATTGATCACAAGAACTGAAAAAGAGTGAGAATTAGTCGTAAGTAGAAACAAATCAACATTGAAAATGGGGAAAATAGGGAAATAAATCTTGCATGAATTTTCTATTTCTATTTTGTAGGAAAAATGAGGTAGTGGTATTGTAGTAATTAAATAAGAAACTCATAACATAGCAGCCATGACCATGACGTGTGATACGTGTAACTATAAAGGTACAAAATAAATGTGTTACGTGTAGTTCAAGTGAGTACACAACACAACACAACACATTCTTTTGTTAGTTAATCTCTCTCTCTCTCTCTCTCTCCATCTAAGAGACTGTTCTATTTTCTAGTACTTTGGTTTGGTACTAGGATTCTGTTGTGTATCATGATCTTCCTTCACATGTAAAACGAGGTACTACTTGTACTTGTGTAACTTGTTTTTGTTCTTGTTGGTTTAATTAATTTGGTTACTAAATTTATTTATGGGTTTTTAATTTTAATGTGCTACAGTTTTTGAGTTTTATGAATGGGTTTTGTTCTCAAAAGAAGGAAGAAAGAAATAGAGATCATGCGAAAGTCTTTCAAGGATTCTCTCAAAGCTCTTGAAGCTGATATTCATTTTGCCAATACACTGTAATTAATCATTCTTCTCATCACTTTTTTTTTTTTGTTTATGAATAGTGATTTATATGATTTTGGATACTGCTCATTTTGGGAATAACTTGCTTTTTGAGTAAAATGATATTTTATGATTGGTGGAACCTTGTATTATAGAACTATATAATATAATTCTGTTTGTGTCTTGTTTATTTTATTTGTTGGTGTCATTTTTTAATTAATTGCCTCATTGCTAAAGATGATCCAAGAGACAAATGAATTCTATACTTGAGGAATCAAGTGGTTACTTTCTAGCTAGTGAAGGTCGAAACGATTAGAAATACCGTAAGTGGACTCCTTGATGAAACTTTACTTACCTCTTAGATAAACTCCAGATTATCAAGACCTCTTTTCCCCGAGAACGGGAGGGTTAAGACAATGAAAAATATAGTCTCTTTGATGAGTTGAGGAGGGGACTTAATTGTAGAAACGGGGTGATATAAGTTAATCAATATAATCCTCTGGTTGAAACAAAGCAGCTGGGGTGTATATGTTTCTTGTTAAATATGGATCAAATCAATGGATGGGAAAAAAAGGGAACCCTTTGCCTGGATTTTCTATAGCCTTTTTTTCCCTCTAATCTATTGAAGCTCTTTTTGACATGTTTTGATGGGGAAAAAGGAGATCAGGCATTCCAATACTTTGGTGTTTTTCCATAATGTTGTAGCAGGGATGCCACAGTTTATGGCAATTTCGATTCTTTTCGTTGTAAAGAGGACCCCTGAGTTAACTGAAGAACACCTTTTTATGTTTCTTTTGTATAATGGTCGGTGCTTTTGTAGGAAACAGAATGATTTGTATTTCTTGCATTTACTCAATTCACACTTTGTATTTTACGCCCAATTTATCGAAGTTAAATATGTAAATGATTCTCTGACTGCAATGAATCCAGAATGCAATAGCCAAACTGAAAGACTTTTCCCATTTCGCTTATATTTAATAAATGAAATTTACTTTTTTTTAATGGGGTTGTTGAAAAACATACCAGAGTACTAGTTTTCTTCAATGTTACAATATTGAAATTAAAATTTCTCTACCAAAAGTAATTTAAAAAAAATTCATTGTCTTAACTAATCTTTGTGGCAAATATGTTTTGAACCAGAGCTTCGGATTATCCAAGTGATCAGGATGGTGCCTACCTTCAAATGAGATTGTCCTACAGCCCAGCTGCACACTTCTTCCTTTTTTTGGTTCAGTGGACCGACTGTCACCTTGCCGGAGCCTTAGGATTGCTTAAAATTTTCATATACAAGGTGATTTCCCTACCTCTTTACTTTGGACATGTTTGGAATGTTGGAATGACTTTTTTGAGATTATCTACTAGTATAAGCATTTATGAGACTCTTTGGAAGAGGTTATGGAAACAACTTATAACATATCCATAAGTTGTTTTCAACTTATTTTCACAAGTTCATCAAGATAGCTTACGAAATAGCTTATAGCTTATATGATAACAGTTCGACTTTATTTTAGCTTTTATGTACAAAGTACAAACGGTTTACACATAAGCCTTGTATGAGAAGTGCCGCTTAATTAAGTTGTTTATCCAAACATGGTCTTAGTATGTTAATATTTCTATCTCCTTTTCCTTTTATGAAATGTTTTTAATAAGATAATCAATTGTTATACATGATAGTGCAAAACCACGACCAACATTATTATGTTGTCGTGCTAGTGAATGATGTACATGTTTGGTTCTTGGCAGGCACATAAGGATGGAAAGACAACCATGTCTATTCATGAAAGAAAAGCAAGTTTGAAGGAGTTTTATGGTAAGTGTTAAGTGTTACCAAGAGTCAATTTGGTAAATTTCTCAACAGGTACTTATGAAAAATAAATAGATATATTAAATCAATTTGGTAAACTATGGTTTTTTAAACAATAGTTTCTTGTATAAGCTGTTGAATATAGCTTTCTTATCTAAGTTTTTTTAAGTTTAACTTCGCAATGCAAATTTGGTTACATTTACAAGTCTATTTTATTAACAGGTGTGGTGTTTCCCTCTTTATTGCAACTTCACAGAGGAATCACTGATGTCGAGGATAGGAAACAAAAACATCTGTGTGCTACTAAGTACAAGCCTATTGAATTGGTAGACAAAGGAAAGAGCTCTGAAATTGACGTAGAGAAAGAAGAAGAAGAGTGTGATATTTGCATGGAGATTACCAGCATAGTTGTATTGCCCAATTGCAATCATTCAATGTGTATCAAATGCTACCGAGATTGGTGAGTTTCTTGTGACTACTCTTTTTTTGGTGAAGATTAGTTCTGATGATAATAAGGCTAAACAATGAAATGGAAGTGGAAAATACAGGGTCGAATGCGAGTCATAAAGTCATACTTGTTGCGATCATGAGTTAAAGTATTATTGTGGTCTTTGTGTTCGAGCTAAACATGAATCTGCATTTTGGAGACCTTCTCATGCTGTAAAATGTTGCTCATTTTGTTACATTGTCAGAGGTTGATTCTTAATGAGATGTAGCATTTTGTAGCTCTTAAGAATCCTATATTGTATGAGATATAATCCGATGATGGGAGACATCTCTCACCTTACGCGTTCGTTTTGTAGGGTTGAGTTGGGTCCAACCCAAATTCTGAGATAGTATCGTAGCCTATCCAAGATCTCTTGGTGGCCTCCCCTGAGGCCGGCAGGAACAATCTTTTTAATTAGTTTGAAAGAAAACAGTTGTATGCATTATTCTAAATTGAAGCTGTGGTTATGCTGGCCAACCTCAACAACCTTTTTAGTTAGTTTTAAAAAAAAAATAGTTGTTTACATGATTCTAATTGAGGCTGCGGTTACGCTTCAAACTTTGTTATTGTACTAAAATGTGGTGGTGCAGCCGCAATTGTAGTCGCGATGCCGTTGCAAAAACTGTTATATTGCCTATACAAATGCGGTTGCAAATATGATTTGTTGACGGTTTCTTCAACTTTACTAATTCTCTTTTTGTCCTTCTGTTGGTTTAGGCATGCAAGATCCGAATCCTGCCCTTTCTGTCGGGACAGTCTAAAACGAGTAAACTCAGGTGACCTATGGATGTACATGAGCAGCAGTGAGATAGATGATCTTGCTTCAATCAACAAGGAGAATTCGAAAAGACTATTTATGTACATAGAAAAGTTACCTCTTGTTGCTAGACCCTATATTCACATGGTATCATCACAACTTGTGGTTGCCTCTTAGTGGAAGCTCATTCAAACTTGATTATATTTGTAAATACATGTTGCATTGTCATTGCATTCCTTTTAATTTATTACTCATTTCATTGGAATTCAATTAGAGCGTTCATAGTCCAAAAGTTTTTCTTGTTCTTAGAAGCAGTAACATTTCAGTCTAAACTAAAAATCCATTTAACTAGACTTTGACCCGCACGGCCGCACGTTACGTTGTTGAAATGAATTTTTATTTTGTAGTGGTGGTATTTTACTTTTTATAGGCGAGGATTTTTTTAATTTAATGTTGGAATATGTAATTAGAAGAGATAATTGACACACTAAAACTTTTTTGCAATAAGACACATTTAAACATTTAAATGTTGGTATTGCATATCTGATGGAGGTGATGATGCAAAATCATTTTGTGGATTGAAACCAAGAATTGTATGGTGGTGATAAATAATTTATGACAGACTTCAGTTTCTTGAACTTTATTTAACATTAAAAAGCAAAATTTATTTAACATTTTTATCCAACTTTTTTGGATAAAAATGTTATAAAAAGAATGAAGATTTATTTTGGTCCCTCACAAAAATAAAACTCAAAACAGTCCCAATATGAAAATGTTAGGGACATCAAGGACTAAATTGATACGTCCAAAAATTGTGAAGGACCAAAATAGGTCTTCAACAATTGATTTTCTTTCTTTATTAACTACTCATTTTGGAGGAGCTAAATCCTTAACGAGCAACAAAAAGAGTGAGATAAAAATGCAACAAACTACTCAAACTAAGTTTGGTGCATACATAATGTGTAGGCAACTTCACTACATACAATTATACCAAAGCATCGATCAAAATGAAATTTATAATACTTTAGCCAACACATTTGAGGCACAATGCACAAAGGAGAATTTAAGTGTACAATAACCAACAACTGAGGGAAGTTCAAGTGGCTGGCAAAATATCATACCAGCAATAAGAGATAAATATTCAATCAACACAGATATCCATGATTTGCTCTACTAGAAAATACATAAAAACCTCCCTCCACCAATGACACGTCATATTTCAAGTTATGCACACAAATCTCATTCATCGTCATCGTCATCTTCGTCCTCGTCATCCTCTTCCTCGTCATCTTGGTGGTCATCCTGTACAACAAGGAGAGATGGTATAAAACACATTTTATGCCAAAAGAAGGTTTGTTTTCATAGTTTTTCTTATTTTAAAGAAACATGTGCAAACAAATTTTATGCACATCTAAAGTTTGGAACATGTCGTCTAAATTTTTGGGAAGATAAACTATTATGGAGGCTGTAGAATATGAAGAATGAACCGTCTTATGTTTTGAACTGAGCCTAATTTGTTCTTACAAATTTGGCTTGTAAGGTGAGCGGTACCATTTTAGAGTTTGATGGACAGCCATATAGCACCTTTGTCAGCAATCGTCATAATATTCAAAGTGTTTTTCTTATGATGCTAAAAATTCATGAAAGTAAAAGAAGATGAAAGAATTTAGACTACCTCTCCACTTGCTTCATCTTCATTATTAACTTCAGATTTGTCCTTGTCTGATTCCTCCTCGTCATCGTCCGCTGAACTTGGCTATCAACATTAAAGAAAGTTAAGCACATAAACACGACAATCAAAGCATATAAACAACAGAACTAGAAATACAGGATATGCTTACCTTGTTATTATAAGCATTCATAAGCTTTTCATACTCAACTTTCCTTTTTGCAGCCTTGGCTTCATATGGAGCTTTTTCCTTTTTATTCGAAATAAGAGAGTTAGAATAAGACAGAATAAATCCCTTGTTCAACAGAATAAATCCCCTCTTCAATATAACAAGGTCAATACTTCAAATACGTTAATACAGTCGAATTCAGTAGAAGTACTAAATTCTTCCAGTTGATAAACTGCTTCTACTTACAAAAATACTGTAAATTTTATATTTGAAAGCATCAACAGACATAATGAAGGGTGTAGAATATTAAAAAAGACTCAAATTCTGCCACTATGTATCAAAGATTGCATTGCTTACAGCCTTAGTCAAAGATTTCCATTTCTCTCCTCCAGCCTTTCCAACCTACAATCAAAGTACACCAAATTTTTCAGAGACGGATTAAAATAGGATACATCACGATACACAATGGAGCAATTCAACATGTAAACTCACAGCTGATACGGCCTTCACATTAGGGTTCTCTGCCTTGAAAGTCTTTCTGAAATCCTCGCTATAAAAGAATGGAAGATAAGTTAGAAAACTTTAAAAAGGAGCTATAACAACAGAAAGTGGCAGACAGAGATACTAACAGGAAGACGAAGAAAGCGCTGGGAGGTCTTTTTGGTTTGTTGGGGTCTTTCTTGGCCTTCTTCTCCTTCTTAGTCTTTGGCACCTTCTCAGGTTTAGCAGCAGCCTTTCTCTTTCCTACTTTTCTGTAAACAACAGATATATATGTTCAATTAGTACACCATTCCTGTAACACTACTTCCACCGGTGGCGGAGCTTGAATAACTTTTTAGCGGTGGGAAAAAGCCATAGAATGAATAGAAAACTATTTCAAACAACTGTTACAAATCATTAATTGGTGCAGTGGTTAATTTTGCTCGAATATTACCTTCTAGGCGAGGGGTTCAGATCTTGACCAGAACATTTTTAGAATAAAAATACAATAGAAGTTAGAAATACGAAGGAAAAAAAAAAGGTGCCTCGGAGGACTCGAACTCACAACCTCGTGTTTTAAAAAACCTTCGCTTGGCACTACACGGCTTAACAATCGTAGTTAATATGCGAAACAAAAAATATATACACATTTATTACTCAATAAGCGATTTATTACACATCAATACACCAGTCTTCAGATTCTGACCAGAACATATTTTGAATAAAAATACAATAGAAATTAGAAATACGAAAAAAAGGTGCCACGGAGGACTCCAGCTCACAACATCGTGTTTTAAAAAGCCTTTTGCTTGTAGCTACGCGGCTTAACAATCACAGTTAATATGCGAAGCAAAAAATATAGACACATTTATTACTTCTTAAATGTATATATCTATCTATTAAAAAGAATAAATTTTTGCGGTGGCCACGGCAAACTGTCCCAAAAAATATCAGCCTCTGACTTCCACTATAAAGTATCTATTATAATCAGATATTGATAGCACTTTTATACATGGCAAGTAAATCACCAGCAAACCAATATCATACAAAGTCAAATGAAAAACTAAACACTCCATATTACGATATCAGTTAACATAAAGTGCGATGATATAGAAACTAACCGATCATCAACTGGTTTCAAAACATCCCTTGAAGTCTTTGCTGTTCCCTTGCCCTTTGTCATCGTCTTCGTTCTAGTACCAAGACGATCTACAAAAGAAATCGTCAACCACCAAAATCAATTTCACAAGTTTAGGTCTTTTGTAGTCACAGCCAGGGTTTCCAACAAAAAAAAAAGTCAGTTTTCACAATTTGAATCGCAACACAAAAGTTTTTTAGTCTCTGAGACCATAATACAACCGTCATTGAGGTCACATCAATCGCATTCGAACACAATTCTTGATTTGACCAAACCATGACTGTGATTTAAATCCTAAGTAACAAGCATAATTCATACAAATCCAGTCACAAACTTTCAAATGAATTTCCCTTCAATTTTTCCATATCACATAATATCAAGGTAATAATCATTAATCATAAAAGGGGGTGTTAATAATCATCAACAACATGAACAAATATCACATAATCCTCAATTCAGATATTTGACCAACAATTCAGCATATTTTCTCTTGACAACTTAACAACTTACATGTCTTCAAAAAAAACATAAACCTTAAAAAAAACAAAAAAAACAAAAAATCAAGTTTTTTAGTTATTTATTCCTCATAACTCATCAAACATCATTATTTACTGTTCATGTCCTAAAAAAAGCATAAACCTTAAACACAAAAAACAAAGAAAAAATAAAAAAGTTCCAAAAGAGATATTGAAGCAGAGGAAAAAAGAGAAAAAGGGTCACCTTAAAATGGATGAAAGGTTGAAGAGAGGATCTTCAACAAGCGAAGCAGAAGAACCGAAGACACAGCAAGCAGAGAATCAAAGAGACAAAGGTTAGGAACAAAACAAAGAGGGTTACAAGTACAGCCAAATATGACCGGAATAGCCGGTAATCTTTTTAGTCACTTTTGCCGCTAATGAGAGTCAACCCATATCCACAATGAGTGGATTTTACCTGCTATAGCCGGTTTTGGTTTGAGAAGATATTCTCATCAATGATTATTATTAATTACTAATTATTGGCATATACTTTTTTTTTGTTAGGAGAAAATAGTTTATGCCATCCAGTAATAAAAATTATTGACATATATACTTTTTCTTTTTATCAACTTTTAATAACTTTGTTAACTCTATGGTTTTTAAATGAAAGGATACAATGATTCAGCGAGTGTTTGGAAAATTCTTGAATTGTTATTGTGGTAAACATTTACGATAGAGTAGAAACTTCACATTGAAGTTTCTAAAACTCGCAATAGAGAAAACTCTAAACTCATTGTGGTGTTTGACCACCGCTCAACCAAACACATTTTCATTGTTTCAAGTAAAATTTGAATTTGGATGTTTTTAATGAATGTGATCGTTTTTAATTGAAACTCATTCATCAAATTGAACTCGATCTTTAGTTTCTTTTTTATTATTAAACCTTTGATTTTAAGGGGATAACTCTTGTAATCCAAAATTCGTTTGGGAGGTAAACAAAGTTAAAAAAGAAAAACGCAACACTGGAGAATATTATGCCCCTTAAAACGAAATTATAAACATTTGTACACTCTAACTTTTTTAATTTATTTTTTTAAGGTTTTGATACTACTTTAGAGAAAACATATACCTATGATAAAGATAAACTCTTTCACGTAACACTCTAAAAGCTGCTCAAGGGACGTATATTATGAGCAACATTTTGGATTGTTAAATTGCACATCCGAAATTTGATGAACTATAAGATGAAACAACCATTGCTCTCGCATCACTTTAAGGACCAACAATATGCATATTAACAACAACAAAATTAATTATATTTTGATAAAGTATGTATTAACTAAGTAATTTAGATTTCTTCAAAAACAAAAAGTAATTTAGATAACAAACATCTAAAGAAGCTTTCTAATAATTTTTTATAGAAATTTCCTAAAAACTAATATTTATAGAAATTTCCATTGGAAAGTAACTATCAAAATATGGTACTTCTTTCAAGCTTTACTTCTTGTATATAATTTTACCAATATTTTAAAATAAAAAGTTGTTCAAAGTAACTAATGAAATTATTAACTTAGATGATAAATTAGTAATACAATCCTTTTATCTTTTTATTTTCTCATGAGTATATTATTCTTAAAGTATTCATGAGCTGTTATAAATTCAACTTGTATAATTCAAATAGCAAATTCGTTGTAGAATGGTGCTACTTTAATTAATATAAAAAAAAATCTTTTTGATTTTCTCTAAAATTATAATTTTTAAATTGATATTTTTATAAGGGCACTCCACAACAATAATTCGCACTTTTGTACGCAAACTAGATGTTGAATACATTTTGTCAAAAAAAAGAAAGAATACATATTCAAGAAAATTTCAAAAGTATCACAATATTATTAAATAGTTTTTTTTGGTTACATATTATTAAATAATTAGATGTTGAGTACATATTTAATCAAATTTAAAAAATAACACCTTATATTCATCTTTAAATAAAAACTCCAAGCATGACTTGTGAACAGAGTCCAGTCAGAGAGAGTGTGTGATCTAATTCAGATCAGCAACAACAGTAAGATGTAAGATGTAACCGTTAGAATAATAATAATACTAATATTAATGGAACGTTGAGTGGGTTAACGTTGAAGAATAAAAACACTATATCTAGTGTCTAATCTAGAATAAAAAAGACTAATGTTTTGAACAAGAGAAAAAAAAATTTATAAAAGACAAGAGCCATGCATTTGTGACCCGTACCATAAGCTCACACATGGTCCTATTATTTAAATAAAATGCATAAAAAAATCCGATACGTATCTTTTTTTCTTTTGTTTTTAAACAAGACCGCAAAAGAAGACTGCTATTTAGTGATAGAGATGATAAAGTTTGGACTAGTTAATAACTGAAATATTATTTATTTAGAAATGCTTTGTTTTAGATTTTTTTTAGAAATGTTAGAGACATTATCTTTCTAAAACTCTCTCTAATACTCTTTCTAACACTCGCTATTGTATTGGAGGAAGTCTATGTAGGTCTCACAATTTTATGTTAGATCAATTTTCAGAGTAAGGTTGGCATGTGTTTCGTCCAATAACAGAGTGAATGTTAAAGAGAATGTTAAAAAAAAGTGTTCATAACACTCTTCTTATTTTCTTCTTCCTTTTTTAACATTCCTCATGCTTTGAAAAGTAGTTAAAATATGCTATGGTTCGAGCTCAAAAGGTTCGACCCAATTATCATACAGGTCATCCAACATCAAGGCTCGTTAGGAGCATAGCAATAATTGCCTAATTAATGGGTCAAGTCAAGGTCCACCATGCAAGAACGACGCCAGGACACGCGGTGCAACACACAATACAAACCTCGAACCAAAACAACGTATTCAGAACCATCTCGTATAACCACATAACGAGTTTAATTTTTGGGTGATTTTTTTTATCAAACTTTGTTTACCTCCCAAACGAATTTTTGATTACAAGAGTCATTCCCTTAAAATCAAAGGTTTAATAATAAAAAAAAAAACCAAAGATCAAATCGGTTATACGAGATGGATATGGTCCTCAACACCGTTTTGCCATATTATTTGTGTCATATTATTTGTCACTTTTGAATTTAGGTTTTCTAGTTTGTGAAGGACCGGTCCAATGCGTTTATAGATTTAAAGCAAAATTTACAATGAGGCCTTTTAAAATATAGAAATCAACTTTGTTGAGTTTAAGAGTTGAACCCATGATAAGTAAGATATGAGGTCTTCTTTCTAACCAACTAAGAAAGAGATACATTAACAATTAGTTACTCATATTGTATTTTTTTTTTTAACTAAATTGTTGTTTGGGGTGCTGGTGGTGTTGTTGTTGTGTTACCGGTTGTTCGTCCCCGTCACTGGTACGTTTTGTTTATGTTTGTGTTGTTCGTGATCAATGATTGGGTGGGATTGAAGACTTTTGGCGTGGTTTGGTTTCAAAAACCTGAAAGCATATGGTATTATAAACCCGAAAGAGTCTGGTCACTAATTAATGTTTGGACTCATCCCTCCATCTGGGTCCTTACACGTGTATATGAAACTTGTTGTGTTTGGTGGCTTGACTATTCTGACTCTCTGAAGTTTCCAGATCTGTTGAGATTTGCAAGTTTCAAGTAGTCTTATCTGCAAAGACACTCGGGTACTTCATGCTCGAAAGAGCTTTTATGCTTGTAGTATTGTTCAGGGAGCTATTGGCACTTAGATTTGATACCGTGTTGGCGGTCGATCCATTCGCCGAACTTTAAACCCTAATTGTTCTTCGCAATGTTCATTTTTCGCATTTTTTATAACTTGGTTTCGCTCCCGTACGCGGACTTGTTTGATTGCGCCCGTGATTACTGAACTTTTGTTAAGATAGGTTAGGTGGATCCACTAGGTCTGGTTTATATTGTTGTAACCTTATTTGGGTTGTACCTGGGTCAGGTCTAATGTCCCCCCAATCATTGTATCTCTATCTTTTTATTTATTTTAATCTTCCTTTTGATTAAAAAAAGAATATTTTAGACATTTTTTTTGCCCTAAAATATTAAGGCATGTATCCCTAGCTTGGATTGCTTGCTCTTTGAGCCGGCTCTGAGTTGTAAATTGATGGCTTTCTTCTTCTTTATCAGTCAATTTCCTATATTGAAAACGCATAAAAGTTACATACTTTCAAATTACTATGCCATAATATTTGCTTGCAGCTGTAGCATGTAACTTTTATGCGTTTTGGTTATAACACCTTTTCTATGTTCAATCATATTTTTCTCATTGTTTTGCTAAGAAAAGCTTATGGTTGAAGTTTGATATAGATATGGGCATAAAAACACGTGTGGCGATAAGAACCCGAATTAGAGAGAAACAAAAGAAATAATATAATTTTTTTTGAAAAAAAGAAATAATTTAATATTATAGATTGAAAAGAAAATAGGGTTTGATATGTTTTTGATATCAATAGATATACCATCATTATTTTTGGTTCCTCTAAGAAAGAAATACCAAATTTTTTTTTAGTTTCTCTAAAAAAATTCTTCGACTTTTAGTTTTAAAAGAAAATTCCATCACTATTTTTGGTCCATACTATTAAGTCGGCTCTTGCGTAACCTTATTTTTTTTAAAGAAATTTTATAGAAATGTTTAGAATATTATAAAAATCTCTTCCAAACTTGTACCAAAAAAAAAAAATCTCTTCCAAACAAAGTTATAATTTTTGAACTGAATTAAATATGAATATAAATTATATGAAAAAAAACTAATCGTTACAACATTTAATGTTGTGAATTGATTCAAAACTTTGTTTGAATCAATTAACAATGTGATGCATCTTAGAAACATATCTGGTCTTGGTGAATGCATTTTTTATTAGTTAAAAAACATAAAAACACGATCAATGTATCATTAATTTTAGGCCAAAGTGCACCCCCCTAACTTTCAAAAACTTGCAATTTTGACCCCCCTAAGTACAAAAATGACAATTTTGGCCCCTAAGATTTAGTCCCTTTTCAAATTTAATCCTTTTGGTCAATTTTGACCTAGTGAACGCCTATGTGGCATGCCACATGTGTAATTACTGATTTTTAAGAAAAGAAAAATGACACTTGTGTATTAATTGAATTAAAAAAAATAAAAAAAGACCAAAATTGTAAAACCCATAAACACATAACCCCCCGTTTTTTTTCCTTCTTCTTTCTCTTCTCTGTCCATTGAAAAATCTCCTTTTCTTTTTCTTTTCTCTTCTTCATACATACCTGACCCAAAATTTATGCCTACATACCCCAACATTTTAGAACCTAGAAATTTTAGAATATTCTGATAACCCTCTCGTCTTCTCTCAATCCTAAAATTAGGTTTTCTCTTAACCCATTTTCAATTTGTTGTTGCACGGTGGTTAAAGTTGTAGGTTTAGGTTTCTCTGAACCCATCTTCATCTATTCACCGTATTTTTATTTGGTTGAGGAAATATATAAAAAATATGAAGAAAAAAAAATATTTTTTTCTTTAATTGATTTTTATGTTTTGGGAAAGGGTTTGAGAGCGGAAGATGGATCGGTTTAGGAAAGGGTTTCAGAGACAAAGATGGAGAGAGATGTTTCATTAGCGGTGGTGAAGGAGTGAGGGGGTCACTTTCTGTCATCCCTTCCGTTACTAGAAACAAAAGGAGCTTTTTTGAGTTGCTGAGGGTCGTGTTGGTGACTGTGGTGTTTTTGCTAGAGCTTCTGGTGATTATGCTATTGTTATTAGTCATAATCATAATAATGATACTTCTAGGTTTGCTTTTATTATCTCTTTTTTGTTTTAATTTGTTGATTATTGTAATGGTGAAGGTTTGCTTCCGATCTTGACAGCTCATGAGATTGATGTTGGAAGTGGCTTAGCATTTGGGTGAAGGTGTAGTGAGATTTGATTTTAGTTTGAGTTTTTACTGTTAATGGCTCTGGACACATTTTCTGGACACATTTTTTGTCATTATGTAATTTAACTAGTTTTTTTTTTTTTTATAAGAAAATTTGTTTGTGTTATTACTGTGTTTCATGGATCTGGATTTGTGTTTTGTTTTTGTTCATGCTCTTCATCTTCATAGTTTTTTTCTGGGTTGGATTTGAAGACATGAACATCAATATGAAGAATGATGAATATGTACTTTTTTAGGTTTAAATTAAAAAAAAATTCTTCTGATTTTTTAAATTTTATTTAATTTAGAAAAATGATTATGTGGATTTTTTAATTCGAAAATTACACGTGTGGCATGGCACATACACGTTGACTAGGTCAAAATTGACTAAAATGATCAAATTTGCAATGGGGCTAAATCTTAGGGGGTCAAAATTGCAAGTTTTTGAAAGTGATGGTGGGGGAAAGTGCACTTTAGCCTTAATTTTAAATTAAAAAAAATCAATTTTGAATATTAGATGAAGGACACATTCTCAAACATGACTCTTGATGTCATGTATTTCTTCTCTTTTTTTTTAGTACAATTGATGTCATGTATTTCAATCACAAACAACACCAAATACATGCATGAACCACAAGTATATTTTAACAAAATATGCATATCTCTCACATTCTTCATGTATAAAATATGACTTTTGTGTCACCTATGTTAGATGAGCATGAATATTATATATGTTAATGCGAAGTGGTTGTAATTTTTAACCTCTATTACATTCATGTATTTTTGTATTTATTATCTATCAAGTAACTATTTTATAAAATTATTGCATAAAATTTTGCAATGTTCTATTATTTGAATGTAGTACATAAGCACTCATGATTAATTGAATATATATACCAATATGTTTGGTTGAGCAAAGACAAGAATTGATTTTGAGTGATTGATTCTGAATAAAATTGAGTTGAAAGTAAAATGATTTGGGTTTGAATACATTCTTTTAAGGTTAAAATATGGTTTTAGACCCTGCAAATATGACTCGTTTTGGTTTTAGTTCCTGTAACAAAAATTGTAGAAAAAGATCCCTGCAAAATATTTTGTTTTTTAAAATAGTCTATGGCCCCACTTTTGTGATGATTTGCATATATGGCACATAATGACTGAACCCATTTTGTAGAAAAAAGTATCTGCAAAATATTTCGTTTTTTAAAATAGTCCCTCTAGGGGCTATTTTAAAAGAAAAATACTTTGGAGGGACCTTTTTCTACAATTTTTTTTACAAGGACTAAAACCAAAACGATTCATATTTGCAGGGACTAAAACCATAATTAGCCTTCTTTTAAAAGTGAGTTCAACTATAAATTTATGTATAAAAATCAATTTTAGAGGCAAAATCATTTCTACTTGAAATCAATCAAACATGTTAAATCAATTCTACGCCTCAAGAATTAATTACGAGCCTTCTTGAAGTGGAGTTAAACATAGTGTGAAAAAACATTTTGAAGAAATTTAAATAAATACTTTTAACTTATTAAATACTTTTAATAACATATCAAAAAATTTCCTCAAAAAAAAAATAACATATCAAAATTAATTAATTTTAATAGAATTTCAAATAAATAAATACTTTACGTTAATCCAAATAATTAAACTACTAGAAAGTAAAATTAATTTCTTCTTTCTTTCTCTTATACCAAATGAAACCCCAAGTTTACTATATTTATCATCTCTTTCTCTCTTTTCACACTTTCTCTTACCTAGTTATCTCTTCATAACTTCTATGAAATCAAACACAACTTAAATTTAATAGTTTGCTTTCAAATTTCAAAATGTATATAATTTTTTGGAGAGGATGCTTTGAAAATATATTTGTTTCCCAAGTATCTATCACATTTATTCTCTTGATGGAAAGGCACACAATATTTTATTCACACCAATAACCTTGATTTACTAATAAGTATCTGACATTTTTTCTTTAATTTTACATCAAAGGAAATGAACGGGCCATAGGAAATAATGTACAATGGTATTTAGTATTAAACATCGTTTCTTCACTCACATTTCTCAAAACAAAGAGATCCTCTCTCAACACTCTAACGACTCTTTTTATTTCATATTAAGGTTAATAAATTGAACCAATATTTTCAACATAATACTCACTCACCCTCCTAGAATGGAAATATCACTCATATTCTTCAAAACAGAGATCTCCTCTCAACACTTCATTCTTTCAATGGTACTTCTTGTGTTACATGATGACTTGAAAATATGTGTTTGACCATCAATATCGTAACCCTAGACATTTTTCCCTTCTTCTTTATCTCTTTTATCACTCTTGATACAACTAACTATACGGGTTGGTCAAATCGTATCAGATAGAAACATAATCTTTATTTTGTATGAGAGTGGTGTCTATGCAGCCTTCAACACTGACATAAAAAAAAGATTATGTTTGGTGAATGTTTTGCCACACACAAATATACTACAACACATAAAATGATTATATCATAATCATATGTACCCCACACGATTCATTCACAACAACCTATCTAAGTTACATATCAACAAGGATAAAGTGCATAAAACGTTGCGAAGCAGATGATGGTTTTTCACTTTTTCTGTATTTGGCTCAAATATGGAGTCAGATTCCTAGAATGTTGTTATATAACAAGGGTTTTTGAGCCGACACAACATTTATTTGTATACCATGCGGCGAAGATTTGTATATGAACAAGGTAGATTCACATGTCTGTTCTACCATGGATGTTAGTATGTGTGTCAAAAATTAAGGTTACACAGCAAAATAACTAAAAAAGACTTGTGTAGATGTATAAACTTAACCGTTAAATTTTGTAACATGAAATATTAACTTTGTTGTTGTATGTCTTACGAGTAGTCCACGTTTATTATTTTCCTTATTCTTAAAGCTCGATTTTAATTACTCATCATCATTCGTATAAGGATTTCGTTGTCTTACTTTACTATTTTAGATGCATTTGTATGAGTTTATAAGCATATTACGAGTGTTATAAGTGTTGGACAGTGGTAGAGAGTAAAGAGGTGGGAGAAGAGTGATATGGAAACCCGATTTGTGGTCATACGAGACCATATGAATACTCATATGCGCACCACATTTCCAATCCCTATGATGTATGGTAGTGCTTAATGTGAGGATGAACTTTTAGCTCTCAATGAATGTTGATGCTATAGAGACGCTCTTGATGAGGGCATCAAGCAATCATCCACAACGTTCTAAACAATTTTTTTACAGGGGTACACAAAAAAACCATTAACATTACATGGGTAAACACATATTACAGGGAATCCAGCGATCCATTGAGAGCTAAAGGGTCACGTTGACGGTTGAACAATAAAAATTCTACATGTAGTGTCTACTGGAATAAAAAAAGACTAATGTCGAATCTTGTTTATAAAAGTTTAAAAGACAAAAGTGATGCATTTGTGCCCGTACCATAAGCTCAAACATTGTGTGATTTATATCATTCCTATTATTTAAATCTAAATAAAATGCATAATGAAAAATCCAATACCTACCTTTTTTTTCTTTTATTTTAAAAAAAGACCTAAAATAAGACCTCAAAAGAAGACTAAGTATTTAGTTTTTCAAGTAAATGTGTAATTGATGTGGTATGGAAAATTGGTATATATTTAGTGAATATTTGGTTTTACTTTTAAATGGATCATAATTAATTTTAGTTGTGTTGAGTGTAGTTGATTTTGTTATGTTTGGTTACTTTTGAGTATAATTAATTTTGTCTCTAGAATTGGTTCTACTTAAATCTAGGATTTGTAGCTCTCAATTCTATAATTGATTTTTATATATAAATTTATAATTCAACTTACTTTTATATTGATATAGTTAAACATTGTTTTGGATTGGGTTGTAGCCCATATCATCGACAAGACAACTTAGAAGGTCCGTAGAAAATAAACTAAATTAAAATGAAAAATAGTATTCAGCTCAAATGTTTGTATAGCTTTTCTTCTAACTTTTTAACCTCGACAATTTGTGTTTCTTTTTCCTTATTAACAAGTTTATGGTTAATATGGTACAAACTTGGAGTAGCGTCGCTTGTGTCAACGGTGGAAGATGCTTGAGAAAGAAGTGATTGACCGGAATCATGAACTGTACCATAGCAAACATCCTTATACTATATATATGACATGGAGTTTGTTACTGAAGTGAATGGAGGTTGTTACTAACAACGTTTATGATCAGGGATGGGACGCACGCATGAAGGTTTCTTAAAGTGGAAATATGCTACTCTGAATTCAGTTGATTTTCTCTTAGAGGTGATATTTTTCAACTTATACACATGTTATTGAATATTTCTCATTCCACTTATCATTTGGTTACTTCTAGTTTGTTGCCAATTCATCCAACTAATATCTAGTTGTTTGTGTTTGACAGATTGTTGATGATCGTCAGCTACTTTTTTCTATGAACGTGGACAAAAGAAACCCATGGAAGGGTTTATTGTTGCATTCGAAGGTCATGAAGATTTTTTTTAGCAGTATAACCAATTTCTAGACCCACTAGAAAATGTATGGGAATAGGCATCTAAGTTTGTCTGCTATGATGTTTCAGCACCACTTATGCGCACATGATGTTGTCATGCATGTTTATGTTTCAAAGACTATTGTTTGTCCTGTTTCTTTAGTTGCATCCGGTTCGATTCAAATGCTTAATGAAAATCTAAAATCTTCATAAGGTTCAGACCTCGTGCTTTATTCTCGAAAGATCATCGAGTGTGCTTGGGATGGTGATAGAAACAAATGGATATTCAAGTGAATCAGAACAGACAAGAAATTGGCACTAGGGAGAATCGAACCTGAGACCTCGAGGAGAAGCACACTCCCAGGTCCCAAGCCAATACCACTAGGCCAACCCAAGTGGGTTTCAATGATGAGATCTTAAAACTCATTTACCATTCTCTTCTGATTTTAAATTTCATTTTTCTCTCTGATTATGTATATCATTGTAGCTATCTCCTCAATATACAGCAGGTTATGCAAAGTAATGAAGTATCATGTAATTAGTTAGTTCTTAGTTAATGCAGTAATTGACATCGCTCAAATTCAGGCCTAAAAGGCTGATGAAACCATTTCTTATGGTTATCTAGATGAATGTTAGGTTTAGATTCTCAATGTATATTAACTTATAATTTTCTTTGCTAAGTAGTAATTACAAATTGTTGAAAGGTTAGTTGTTTACTAGATTCAAGTTTCATTACATTAGTCAGAATAACCCATGTATGTGGATTTTAATTTGGGAAAGTACTAATAAGTAATTCATTAACTTCAATCCGGAAGTTATTATGCATTTACCTCCTTAGTGTAAGCTATGTTGGGATGAACCAGTGTTTTAAAATTTGGACTGGTAATCGACCCAGTTAAGACACTGGGTTACTGGGTTATTGGTTTGACCACTGTTGACCCGGACATTGACGAGAAATTCTAGAAAAAATTATACCTAAAAGTTAATAAGTCCTAAAAAATTAATAACCTATGGTAAAAAAAAATAGTAGTTCCATGTCACGTTCGCATTCTAATGGCATCAATCGACTCTTCTTCTTTTCACTTTCTGATTTTGTGATCTAGGTTTTAGGTTAAATGAAAGGGGGTATAATCAATTTTGATGGTTTTTGAGGAATAAATGATATATATGCCACGTAGAAGTAAAAAAAAATCAAAACTAAAAAAAATAACACATCATCGTGCCACATCAGCTCATTAATCCAGTTAAATGACTTAGGGGTATACCAAAATGTTTTTAAATGGGAATCAAGTTTTTTTTACGAGATATATACCAAAATTCGCCCAAATGACGGGGTAAAAAGCTGTTAATTTTGTTTTTTAAGTATTCACTCCTTTATAGAATGGTTATTAGTGGGTGTCTTGGGGCACAAGGACATGTGTAGTATATATGCAATAGAAAGAAACTCCCAAAGTGTGATGATTCCCACAGCCAAAGTGTACTTCCCATAACATTTGCAAATTCAACTCTCTCGGTAACCAACTCCATCAAACCTTTTTCTCGTTCATTTTCACGTTATCATCATTCTTCATTTCCCCTATTTTTTTTGGCATTTCCGTTACATTGCATGTTTTCAAGATCGTATTTTTACTTTACCAAATTGATTATTTGAGGATTATGCTATCTGGGTTCTCTTTGTTTTCTCGTTAACATTTCTGGGTTGGTGATTTTCTTATGTTAGCTGTTTTCTGTGGTTTCAAGTTGATAGATTGGTGTAAAAGGAGAAATGGGAAGACTTTTCTTGATCAATCTTGAAGGAAACTTCTATAGTTGCAAGCATTGCGAGACACATTTTGCCCTTGTTGGTGATATCATTTCCAAGGTTTTTATTTTTCATTCTCTCGAACTTGATGTATTTGATACAAGTGCTTTTTTGTGATGTCTTTTACTTGTTGATAATGGTAAGAGAGATGTACGGAGTGAAAAGAAAAATGGGTCATGTCGGGTTTATGGAGTAGTGTCATTTCTATTGAGGAGTTGTTTGTGTGTTAAACATTTCCAATATTATAACAATTGGATAAGGATATACACTGTGTTAGTGTTTTAAACTAGTTTTACACTGACATCAAATGAAAATGAATGAGAACCCACAGTTTTACCACATCACCCGCTTTTATGTCTGCATTTTAAAAGTAATTGTATGATATGGAAAAGTAGAGGGTTCAATGGATGTCGGTGTAAAACTGATTTACACCGACAATATATGCACATTAAACTCATAATAATTAGAGACTGAAGGACATGCAGTGTCAGGGTAAAGTTATTTTACACTGATAACCAACCAATATTTGCCAATACATCAAACAATTGCATAACTACCTTTTTTAGTTTTAAATTTGAAGTGTTGGGAAGCTGTGATTTGTTGTCAGTATAAACTAACTTTGCACTGACGGTGCATAACCTTTCATCTGTAATAATTATTATAGCCTTTTCACACTAAATGGAGTCAATTGTATGGATCAAATAATGTCATGAAGTTCTATCATTAATCATGCCTAGAAACATAACACTTACATTCAAATCCTTCTTAATGGTTTGTTTTCCTCTATCTAATTTTTCCTCCTTTTTAGTATTTATATCTGTCTTCTCCGTGTGTGTCCAAACTCCAAACCACTTACAACGAGTCTTTACCATCTTTTCCTTAATAGGTGCTTCCCTAACTAAATCGATAATGCTTTCAATCCTATTCTATCTTGGCTCGTGAGTTCATTCATTTACTGTAACTCTCGCGTCTATTTTGATATAGTCCTAATTTCCATATACTTGTTAATGATTTACTTATAGCTTTCAATAGTACTTATTTATTTGATTCTCTAGTGTTTATGTATATGGCATCGTCATGTTCTTGTATTTGGAACTTTTTCTTGTTGGTATCCGTCCTTGTTCCTTGTTGTGCTGGGTCGATAATTTATTCTGTCATCATGGAAATCTTCAGATAGAGAAGGATAATCTGTTTGATTAAACTATATTTGCATTGGAGTAATAAAGTGTCGCTTGAAATTTTGTCATGTTCGAGTGTACTAGTTCATAATTGCAGCGATTTGATTATAGTGTTCTTTTTGTTCAGATCGAATAATGGGGTTTCCAAGAAAGATGTTTCCTTGCGCAGATGATTTTATTCATTCAATAATGATATACATTTACTTCTTCCTGAGGTAGATTGTAATTAGTACAAACAGGGCATGTCAATAAAGATAAGAATCAAAACAAAAATGTACAAAATTTAAGATGTCATGTTTGAAAGATTTTTTTTCAAATAGACTATATTAAAACACTTGTTAATATAGCTCCATGTGTGAAAGAGTGGACGAAACGTCAATTCATTTGTTCCTTCATTGTGAGGTTGCCGGAAGGGTTTGGCTTGGTATTATGAGGTGGTGGGAGAGGATGCTTATAATTCCACCCAATTTATTTGTTTTTTGGGAGTGTTGGAGTGGTGTTGAGCGGAACAAGCAAATTCGTAAGGGTTTGAGACTCATTTAGCATTCGACGATTTGGGTGTTGTGAAAAGCAAGAAACGATAGGATTTTTAATAATCGGAATCCGGAGGTGGGGGAAATTGTCGAGGATATCAAGGTGTTGACTTGGAGGTGGTCCTTGGAAGGAATTAATATGGCTCCATGTATGTTTTACGAATGGTGTTGGAGTCCTAGGGAGTGCCTCATGCGTCTGCCTTGAGTGGTGGGGTTCTTTTTGGATGACTGGTGTGTGCTTTTGGCTGCCTTCTGCCTGCTGTTTTTCTGCTACTGTGCGGGTTGAGGCTGTTCGCAGGTTTTTGACAGCACCTGCTGTTTTGCTGTTCTGCTATGGCACTACAGCTGCGCTGCTGTCTGTGGGAAGGCCTGCAGGTTCTGGTCCTTCTTGGTTTGGGGAGGGATTTGGTGGTGGGCGCCTGGGAGTTTTTTGGCTATCTTTGGTTCGCATTGGGGAGGTTTGGTGGATAGTTTTAGCTATGGTTTTGTATTCCGTCTCCGAATAGCGGACTACACGCCCATAACTTTTTACTGTCTTTTGTTTTGGTGTTTAAGTGGTGTGTAGCCTTCTTTTGGCTTTTGGTGTTTGGTGTTCCGTCTATATGCGGCACCTTTTTTTGTAGCTCTTTGTGGTCGTCCGTTCCTTGCGTCTTGCGGGGTCGGCGTTAATAAA
>Ga0228711_1003826_pt1 | contig 23347 bp, 11 predicted proteins | sample MedpolnodulmetaG_2_FD_177996 | JGI IMG/M metagenome (GOLD analysis project Ga0228711, IMG submission 177996) | Root nodule microbial communities from Medicago polymorpha collected in Santa Monica, California, United States - brown nodules | ecosystem: Host-associated > Plants > Roots > Nodule...
GGGTTCAAAAGGCACATTCAAAATTTAGAGTAAAAAGTATCATACCTGACCCAAGGCTAATTCCTAGGTATCAATAGTGGTTAGGTAGGGCATGCCCGACAATCCTTATCTGAACAATCGTACCTTTAGGTATGGACGTGGGAAACTCTCAGCATTGGGTAGGTTACCCTTGTTCTGCGTGGGCGTGGGAAAATCCCCGATCTTGGTAGCCAACCTTGGCCCGTACTATGATTTGGTGAGTTTTGGGGCGTGTACATCGTATGGTGTCTTCTGTTTAATGAACTCGGGACGAGCCCGGGCGAAGCTTTATTGGGCTTTTAGGCCAGTCCAGAACTTATATTATGAGTGGGTGGAAGAGGACATGGGTTTCTTAAGGATGCCAACCGAGTTGGGCTACCTCAGTCTCTCCTTGTTTTTTTAACTCACTCTTAGCTTATCGAAAAAAAAGAAAGAATGAGTTTACGAATTTTAGTATTTAAAATTAGAAGTATATGTTTTGATGATTTATTTATTCTTTTTATTATCATTCAATGAATTTTTCCGTTTCTATCTAAAAATAATTATATATTAAAATATTATTTTATTTAAGTTTTGTAGCGTTATAAAAATATAGTTTATAAAATTATACATGTACAATGAATTTATCAATACAGTCAAGACAAAATTTAAATGCATATTAATTTTTTTCAAACTCCACGCTTTATTTCCTAATTTTATTTTACATTTTGAATTTTTTAATTGCTATGTTATTTGTCTAAATTGTATGAATGTCGTAAATAATTTGTAAATAATATTTTTGTATTTAACTTTTAATAAAATCCGCACAGTGTTCAATGTGTACATACTACTTTTTAAGCTATTACTGAAGGAAATAATGGAATAAAAATATTATATACATTTATTTCCTTGTAAAGATAAATATAACATTTCTGATATTATTTTTTTCCGTGAGTGTTTTCCTATCCTTCTAATCTAAACTCGGACATCTATATAAAATGTTGTCCCAAACAAGTCCATTAGTGTTTAATTCTTCAATACCAAAACACTAAAAAAAAACATTTAATTAAGTTGGTAGCTGTTGTTGCCTCATGGAAAACCTTGTAAGTGATTATCTAATCTTGTTAATACAATCTTTCATATTCTAATTCTTTCATGTATTTATACAAAAGCATATCTTCTTATATCATGTCTATTAAATTTTGGGACGTGGGTTGACCATATACTAAGAAATATCCAACTCCACCATCAACTCACAAATCCATGCCTACGTAGGGCTTGTTAGCATATATGTTCTACATGTATACCTTCACTATTTTGAGTGGTGCTTTACTATGCATTTGAAAATATGTTGAATTCACCCGTTAATTTGATGTTTTTGTTAGGAGGGATTGAACTCATATAAGGAAGATTCACAAGTTCAAGAGGAAGGAAATTATCATACAGGAATTGATCTTAACAAATTCCCTGTAGCTGAGTTCGATGATACGAGAAACAAACCAAATATCATCCAGTATGACATCCTTTATTTATTTATTTATTTTATTTATTTTATCTAATTTAATAGTATGTATTTTGATTAAATGGGTAAACAAGTAAAAATGTAAACCATTTTTTTACTATACAGGGTGCCCAAACAATACACCTTTGCTTCTCTCTTGGATGAAGATAATCATTTTGCTGAAGAACAAATTCTTTCTGATTTAAAATTTACATTTCCCAAGTATGTCCTTATTCACCTATTCGATTCTTTGTAATTTATTATAGTCTATGAAATGATTTTTATTTTTTAAAATAAATTTACTGTGTATATATATCACTATCTAAATGGAAACATCATAGAAAATACCAAACTCATACTTTTTATTTAGATCGAGATCAGACAAACCAGATTTTAAACTTTTTATTTTAATTTAAAAAAATTAAAAACTGCAACAAAATATGCATTGTTTGATCTCGATCTAACGTCCATTGATGTACTAATTTTGATATTCCTAAAATGCCACCAAATACTTCTTTTCACAAACAGATTTTAAGTTAGACTTGTACTCCTTTTTTTATACTCTTTTTACAATTTAATATTTAAATAATCACTTAAAAAATATCTAGATCCCCATTTAATTTTATTATCAACTATCGATGCTGAGAAAAAACTGTGCAATTTAATTTATAGATATATTAACTTATGCTTGTAGTTGTAGTGATTTTTCAAATATTTCTTTTATGTTCCCTTTGTTAAATGAGTTTTGGATCACATCTCAAAAGTTATCTCAAATAGTGAGGGTGCCCAAGTGTATTTATACACCCAATAGTTCGAGTACCTGAGTAATGTAGGACTTTAAACAAGCCACAAATAACTTTCAATACCTATACTCACGTGTAGCGTAGTTTTGGGTCTAATTTCCACATTGCAATCCTTAATCCAAATATCATACCATGTTAAATGGGCTTGGATCTCATCCCAAAATCTAGCACAAACACTACAAGAAATATGCCTCTTTGCCAGGGATCTTTGACGGGACCATGAACACCTGGCAAATTTCCCAGAGATAAAGCCAAGGAAACCCCTGGCAGAACGTCCTTGGGAAAGGTGGGAACCACTTACCATAAGGCACAGGTGTTCCCCTTGCAAAATGCGCAAAGTGCGGGAAATTTAAATTCAAACGTGGCATACATGCAGCAGGCGTGTCATGTATTTTGACAGGGCTTATGCCACAACTTGCCCCTCGCAAGTGCAGGAATCTCTGCACTTGGCAGTTGACATAACAACTAACTGACAGAAAAGCTGATAAAACAGGGGCTCACCCCTGGAAAATGCGCAAAAGTCCCTGACATATTTTCTGAAAATATGACCGTTCTCTCTTTATTTTCATGGTGTGTAATATTTTGGAAGTTTTCTATGCTTCCCGGCACAATTTTTATTTGCTTCTTTTATGAAGCATGGTTTGTAATATTACTTAAGTGCAATTTTAATTTCATGCCTACTAGACTTCATATTTTTTTTGTGATGTTACTTTAACTGATATGTAAAATCTTTTTAAAATTATTTTACTAATTAATTTGAAACATTATTTTAAATGAATTTTATTTTTAAAATAAGTATTAATCGTTTGAAATAAAATTTATTTTAAAATGATTTTAAAACAATGAATTATTTTTAAAAAAAAAAATTATATTATCGTTTGACAGGGGTTTAACCCATCCTAAAGCCCCTCAAATATGGTATCTTGTAGATTTGACACTGGTCCCAAAAAAGCAGTGCGTCAGAAAATAGTGGGTCAGTGCAGTTGTGTCAGATAATAAAACAAGGATTGAAATAGGAATTTTGACAGAGGTAAAGTGAGGCATCTTGCCAGGGCTCAGGCCCTCGCATTTTTCCCAGTAATTTAACCCCTCACATTTTATTTGCGACGACTGTATTTGCCAATGATTGCGTATCTGGCAAAACCTTTGGCAAACTTCAGTTTCACAAGGCTTTCAGCTTTTTTTCTAGGGAATCCGCCCTTGGCAAGCAAGTGTTTTGCTTGTAGTGAAAAGATAAGGATGCACAAGCACATTTATACACTCAACAACCAAGGAACTAGAGCTATGTGGGACTTTAAACAAACTACAAAGAACTTTTTATTAACCCACCATCTAGCCTAGTGTTGCCTGAGCCTAATTCTCTATGCTTCTTGTTGATAGATCATGAGTTTGAGGGGAAGTGTTAGATAACATGTCTTATTTTATTGTGCTTTTTATATTATTAATATATTCCATTAGTTATTATTATATACTGTATTGTAACCTTTTTATAATTTATTCCATTGTAATCTTATGAAACAAAACTTGGCTCCTATGTTATTCTCATCTTACAAGAAAAATTTGTAAGAGTGGATTAAAGACCAACTTTATTAGGGTCAGTGGCTCAATCCTTTATGAAACATGTTACATTTTACTCATGATAGAGGTTGGACAAATTTATGGCTTGAGTGTGACTCCCTCATCACACTTCAATATTTTATTAATGTGAATTTGGTTCATTGAAAGTATAAGGTCAAATGGAAAATTTGTCTTCATGTCATTATAAATTTTTATTTTAGATTTTTCTCATAGTTATAGAGAGGGGAACACTTGAGCAAATAGACTAGACGATGTGGGCTTTTTTGTTAATCGTTTGTTTGGTGGGATCAATTACCTAGTTGTTCTATCAAAGGTTTCTTTTGTGATAAGATTGGTTTACCTTATCGTTTTCATTATTTTTGTTTTGGTGGGTTTGGTTTATGCCCCCCTCTCCCACCCTTTGTTTTTCTTATTCACATTAATAATGCATATCGAGATGCATGTCGTGCACTGGGGGACAAAATACTTGAGATGTCAATGCACTATCATGAAGAAAACTTCTCCAATTTTGTTTTAAAAAAAAAAAATCAGATTTGGTTGAATTACCAAAATAAAATTGAAGATGAAAACAATATATAATTTGTCTCTAATTTTCTTGAGTAGTGTTAAAGTCGCAAATATTAGGTCAAGTGATTGGATGAGTTCACTAACTTACAATTAAGTGGTATTTGAGCCTCCCTGAATTTTTATACATACATGTATACATACATACATGCCTGTGTGTGTATAAACACACACACACTCTCTCTCTCTGCCTTCATTTGTAATCCAGTTTTACAAACATCATTGTTCTTATATTGTTTGATTTGTTTCCATGACTTTGACTTTTGGTATTGATTCTTTAACTTAACTAGGCTTGAGCAAGCAATGGAGTTTCAACAAGTAGGCCCTATGAGTGCAAATAGGGTTGCTGAAGAATATGATACAACATCAATTGTTCAACTTCCGTCTCTAAGGTAAAATTTTGTTTGATATTATCTATAATTTGGTATTTTCAAAATTATTTACACATGGTATTTTTGAATAATTGACTTTGGTTGTTGGTAGAAAATAAGTTAGGTAATTGAAATATTGAGTGGTTTAATACTTCTTTGGTCTTTGAGGTGTCAGCTTGTAAGCATTTTCCTTTGTAACCTCAACGTAGGAAGTGCAAATTAGTACTAAAAAGTTATAAAATGGAACTAATACCACCATTATTAATAATATTTTTCCTTAACCAATTGTTTTATAAAAAAAACTACCATAAGAGATAGTTAGAGTTTGTTAATTAGTTGGTAGTTAGTTAGTTTATTGATAGTTAGTTCATTTGTTAAATCTCTACTAACTCTATGTATATAGTATCTCATATACTCATTTAGAATCACTTATCAATCGATTCTAAGAAAATGTTCTCTTTATCAAGCTCTCAAACTTATTTTTCTTATGAGACAAATCTCTATCTCTTTGTAATTTGTAATAACAGTTGAAAAAACATTTTTCTATATTTGTAATCTTATACCCTTAAAATTACATTAGTCAATGATGTTTCAATTTTTTAGGATGACATATATATTGGTTATTTTATTTTATTCAGTACCCTTTAAAACAATTTCAATTTTTAATATTTCACTTTCATATGTATAATATGGTTGAATCATGCCCAGGGAGAAACCTACACATGCAATTTCTAACCTGGTCAATGAAAGTGTTGTTGCTCCTAAGAGAAATCAAAATATGAACATCTCACTGAAAAAGGTAGTAATCTCTAAATCAAGCCATTTATTTTATTGTTTAATTTTAAACTAACATTGGCAACAACTTACATTGCAGCAACCAGAAGAAATGTTGCGTGAATATGAACGCCCTATCAAGAGAGTTATTGAAATTGGTCATTCTTCCTCATTGGAACATCAAAAGGTACTACATTCTCTTGTACACTACACATGCATCATAAATGTTATACAATCGTCAGTGTTGATCCTATTGGCAAGGATTCAACACATACAACACAATGAAGTGAGTTCTTTTGTTGATATGAGAATCTCATTAGTACTTCAATATTTGTGACTTTTTAAATTCTCTGTGAGCCTTAGAGTTTTTCCCGACTTTAATGAGTCTTTTTGCTTAGGCGTGTAAGTACATTAGTAAATACACTTTGAGACTTAGTGTTTTCTCTTATCTGGATGCGACTTTGCGTTTTCTCCAATTCAAATGATACATGATATAAATATATCTAAATTCTTATTTTGAATAAAATATAATTTATGGCACACTTTTATTGTTTTTTCTCCGAAAAGTTTGACAACAAAACTCACATACACTAGACATGAAGAAAAAGATACTGTAGGTTTGAACTCACACCACAACATATCAAATGTACGTTTTACCATATAAGTTACATTTGTAGGACATTACCTATTTTATTATTGTTGATATTTTACGGATTTCCCGTTTCAAATAATTGTTTTTATTTTAAATTTTTCATTTATTAAGGTAGACGTTAATTAAAGTGAATATGACAACATATTATTTTTATTTATATTCATTGGATAATCTCAATAAAATAATGAAAAGGATTAACTATTTTTTTAAATAAATTATGATAAGATAATATATCTTCTTTATGTCAAAATTGTTTCTTGGTGTTAACATTATTTTTACTGTAGGTGTCTATTTGAAAAATAAAAACCTAATGTAAATTCAATTTACTTTGAAAATAATTTTTATGAAAGCAGACATGCCCTAAGATTATTTGCTCAATTGATTTATTTTTTCTTTCTTTTGGGTGGTTGTAGAAGGACTCACTTGTAGCAGTAAAGGTAGCAGGTGCAAAAGAAAGGATGGAAGAGAGGAACCAAAACACTTTAAACAACTCTTCTAAACCGAAGTAATTGTCTTTCAAACATCCCAAACACATTCAATACTTAAATAATGGTTTTTCTCTTTTTATCTTTTGAAATACTAATTTTGAATATTTAATTTTCAGGCCAATTATGAATTCTCTATATGACCCCGCATTTGAGGCTATGGGTCTTCCCATTGATCCCCATATTAGATTGATGAAGGCATTACAAGGTAATTATGATCAAATTACTCCCCGTTAATTTTATTACCACATAATTATTTAATGATATGTGCATAATTATTTAGTGTTAAAAGTTGTGCACTAGTTTAGAGATTTGAAGGAAACAAAATTAAGTATTTTATATTTACAAGATTACTGTTGTGTGAAATGCAGATAATTCAGCTAGAGATTCATATTACAAATTACTGTGAAGACAACTTGGAGTTCTCGAGAGCAGATGAATAACTACTTAAATCTATCATTGTTCAAACTACATAGTATGAATTTTAATTCAAAAAACAAATAGTTTAAGTGACATCTTAGACATTTTCATAATATTTCTTGCAATAAATTTGATCCATCAAAATCATTTAACTCTTTTGCGGATTTTATATTTTTACTTTTAAATTTTAATTATTTGTTTAAATATTTTTTTTGCAATAATGTCTAATGAGAATTCATTATTTCGTCACTACATATCAAAGATTTTAAGAATAAATTGTTTAAGTGAAATGATACATAAGAATAATTAATTTTGATGAATGCATATATACAGTTGATGGTTAAACTCAAATTTTTATACTGCACATTTGTTAAACTCGAATTTTATACTAACAGAATGACCATAAGGTAGTTTCACCAAATCCAATAAAATGAGCTGAAGAAATCTGTAAAATATATAATTATAGTTATTAGTTTGGATAAAACTCGATCAAAACAGTCACGAACCTGCAATTTTGAATTTTAAAAACGAGTACCAGATCATCCAACCAGACATTATCGGTTACATGTGTTTCCTCTTCTGTGCATTGATATTTCAACTTTTATTCACTTTCTGTTTCTAACTTGAATTACCTATGGGTGATCATATTTCATGAGAGAAGCTGTCTAAAGGAAAGAGAGGATCTTTCACCTCAAATTGGGGTCATTCGGGGGTTTTTCTCCATCTAACTTCTCAAGATAAATTGATGGATTTTCAACAATCATTGGAGAATCAAATATTGAGCTCTCTGGATCAAAGGAAGCAGAATATGATTATGGTAACGTCTCAAGCAAAGATTGAGGAAACTTTTGGGTTGATTAGGACGATTAGATTGGTTGCGCAAAAGTGATTATCAAGTAGATTAGTTGGAGGTTTGAATCTTTGGTGCCAAGTTTAAGGGAAATTGTAACATCCTAGGCAACTATACGTATTGTTGACTGACCCGAGAAACCAACACAAGTCTTTTCAGCATGTTTTGTCTTCACTCACAAGCTTTCCAGTAAAACTCTTAATTGTGGAGTTCTTACGGAGTGAGCTACTGAAAAGAATGGTATATTTGAATCCCCTATACGTTATTTGTTGGAATTAATATCGTTAATTATTAGTTTATGTCATGTCTTTATTGCAGAAAAGTCGGATATAACCCCGTGATATAATAGTTTAAAGTTTCAATTGATGTCTCCACAATTTAAAAAGTTATATTACGACATTCCCCTTAAGATGAGTCAAAATCCTGAAAATCATACTTAGATTCAATTAAAAGAGATTAATTTTGAAAATAAACAATTTCCTAATGTCTTGTTCGGACGGAGGTAGGGTTGTCAGTCATATACCTCCACCTAGAGATCATGTCAACCGATAGTTCAAAAGCATTAAGAAAGGACATATACAAATTGAATCAGACGCTTGAATCATAAACTGTATAATTTTTTTATTAATTGAATCCAACAAATAATATGAGGTTCATCTTGGAACCCCAATTAAGAGAGGTTTAGTTTCACATGGTAACCGACATCATTGCAAAATAATATAAAAACATATCCTAGAGAGAACAAGAAGATTAGGAAAATCATTTGCCTCAAAGTTCTGATGCTTGACCCTTGCCATGTATCACTAGCTTTCTAAATGAGTAAAGGTGTATGTAAGGTTCTCTATTTATAGTTCATCATTACATAGGGTTCAAGAGACGATAATTTGGCTTTTCTACAGATCAAACTTGGAAAACAAGCAAAATAGCCTTTTTTTTTCTTCCCACATGAAGTGAAACACAAGGACGCATGAGGCAGACCTAGAGGTTGTCTCATGCGCAGGGGTGCATGTGGTAGTAGCTAGGTGTGAATTTTGCATTTTTCGTCCCTTTTTCTAGCGTTCTTTGCTCTTGAAATGCCTTGGAACTTGGGATGAATTTTCCCCAACTTGTATTGTCTTCAAAAACCTTCTAAGATCCATTGATATTTATTCTTTATATCCTTGATCCTTCATGTGATGTCTTGTTTTGCTGATGAAACCTATGAAGTTACATGATTGAGGATAAAAGTGAATCACAAGTACTCGAATAATAACTATACAAAATGTTCCTCAAACCATTGACAAATCCTCTAACTGACCTCTTATTTTCCTTAAAATGCAAATAAAATAACTAAAAACATAGCCTAAAATATCATATCATGCTCCATCATCACATGCGCTGGCCCATAATAAACACAAGATAAAGTGTTTGCCGATGTAGGCACAACTGTGATAGGCTCTAACATTGTATCTTCATCATCTGCCGATGAATCTTTAGTAACCACTTTCTTGACATAGTATGTCAGATGAGCTAACTGAGTAATGAAAGTAGTAGCTTCAGATACATTATCAATGCTTGGCATTTTCTTCTCTATTAAGGAAGGAGATTTAGCTTTGCCTGCGCTTGCATACATTTAGTTGGCTACTGGTAGCTATCAACTATAGATTCTACCAGACTAGAACACTTTTGGTAGGACTTTCTCAACAACACTCCTCCATGTGAGGCATCCATCATCTATCTTGTGGAAGGCAGAAGCTGTTGGTCTATATGGCGAATAAGATTATAAGCTGGAGCGGGGGGGAATTTTGAAAAAGTTTTCTGAAGTTTTGATAAAAAGTGATTTCAAACAAATTGACTATTGGAATCGTGCGAGAATCACAACTATAAGAAAAAAGATAAACCTATGTGCAATAAGAGTCAAAGTAGAATTGAGTGATTCACAGTACAAATCTTATTTCAATCAAACTTTAATGTTTCTTGAACAATTTGCAAAACTTAGACAATTTCAATACCAAACCTATATGAACAATAATACCAAGCTATCAATCAAAAACACAATGCATATGGAATTGAATAGAAATTGCACTCAATTGATCTAAGCAAATTATTAAAACCTAATTCAACGAATTAAGTTAAGTTTTGATGAAAAACAACTTAGATCAACACAAGAAATTATTCTAACAATATTCAATTAACATATGCAATAATGAAAAGTAAATAGGATAGGTAAGAGAGATAACACCGATAGGAGCTTGTTCAAACGTTCATACCAAGCTCTAGGAGCTTGTTTGAGTCCGTACAAAGCTCTTTTCAATTTGTAAACATGATCCGGATATTCAATATCCTCGAATACGGGTGGTTGGGAAACTTAGACCTCTTCATTTAGTAAACCATTTAAAAATGCAGACTTAACATCAATTTGAAATAATTTAAAATATAAGCAAGATGTGAATGCTAAAAGTAGTCGTATAGCTTCGAGTCAGGCTACGGGAGCATAGGTTTCCTCATAGTCAATCCCTTCCTCTTGGTTATACCCTTTAGCAACAAGCCTTGCTTTATTCCTTGTGATAATCCCCTTTTCGTCCAACTTGTTCCTAAACACCTATTTGGTGCCAATAATTGACTTTCCTTTAGGCAAGGGACAAGGTCCCAAACCTCATTTCTTTTAAATTGATTTAGCTCATCTTGCATTGCAAGAGTCCGAAATTTGTCAACTATTGCTTCCTTTATGGTTTTAGGTTCAATTTGAGAAACTAAAGCGGTAAAACCACAAAAGTTACTTACTCTAGACCTTTTACTTACACCCTTTCTAATATCACCAAGAATGTTCTCCGAGGGATGGTCTCTCGTGGTGATCCAATCACGAGGAGACGATGGTAAGGTTTCTTGTTTGTCATCCTCTTGTAAATCTCCCTCAAATTCCTTATCCTTGTTGTCCTCATTTTTCGGAGGAGCATCTTGTTGGAAACCATCATTGACAATCTCCTTCGTATCTATTCATGCAACTTCAAAGCCAAAAGTACCTTTCCCAACTGCTTGGGGAGGTGTCTCATCAAAAGCAACATGAATGGATTCCTCAACAACGAGGGTTCGTTTATTGCAAACTCTATATGCCTTGCTAGTAGATGAATATCCTAAGAAGATACCATCATCGGCTTTTGCATCAAACTTGCCAAGTTTATCTTTTCCATTGTTTAAAATAAAGCATTTGCAACCAAAACTCTTAGGTATGACAAATTTGGTTTCCTTCCCTTAAGTAGTTCATAAGGTGTCTTATCTAGGATTGGTCTAATGACAATTCTATTTAAAACATGGCATGCGGTGTTAATCGCATCCGCCCAACAATACTTAGGAAGGTTCATTTCATTAATCATGGTCATAGATAGCTCCTCCAAGACTCTATTCTTTCTTTCAACCACACCATTTTTGTTCAGGAGTTCTAGGACATGAGAATTTGTGTGAAATGTCAAACTCATCATAATAGTTTTCAAAACGGTGATTAACAAACTCACCGCCATGATCACTCCTAAGAGAAATAATTTTCAAAGAAAGTTGATTTTGAATGATTTTGGCAAATCTAGAAAACGCTTCAAAGATATCATCCTTGCTAGGCAAAAATAATGTCAAAGTAAATCTAGAAAAGTCTTCAACAATAACAAATCTGTAATAATTGCCACCTAGACTTTTGTCCTAGAAGGACCAAAAAGATCAAGGTGGAGAAGCTCTAGAGCTTTTGAAGTAGAAACAATGTTTTTAGGTTTAAAAGGGACTCTAGATTGCTTCACCTTTCGACAAGCATCACATAATTTATCCTTTTCAAATTTTATTTTAGGTAAACCAATGACTAGATCCTTGGACAATACTTTGTTTAGCAAATCAAAGTGGACATGACTAAGACGTCTATGCCATAGCCAAGAATCGTCATTCTTAACCATGAGACACTTAGCACGACTTGATGATACATCATCTAAATCAAGAACATATACATTGTCAATACGTAAATTCTTAAACATAACATCCTTATCATTATTGTGTTGAATGATTCAACATTGGGAATTAAAAGTAATTGTAAACCCATTGTCGTAAAATTGACTAATACTAAGGAGGTTATGCTTAAGCCCATCAACTAACATAACATCTTTTATGGTGATTGTGGAGGGATTTCCCACAACACCCGTACCTAAGATCTTACCTTGGTTGTTATCGCCATAGGAGACAAACCTTCGTTCCTTCCTTGTAAAGTTAATGAACATGGAGATGTCCCCCGTCATATGCCTTGAGCAACCACTATCTAAATACTACTTTCTTCTAGAGGTTGCAAGGCATTCCTACAAGTAATTCAGGTAAGATTTTGGTCCCAACACAAGTTAGTCCTTAGGATTAGTGACAAGAGTAGATAGCTTGGGTACCAACATCATAATGCCTTTTGGAACTAAGATTTTTATGGAATGGCAATGAGGGGTGGTGTGCCCAATTTCTCTACAATAGTTACACCTTACTTTGTGCTCACGATTTTTGCTTTTTTGATTTTAGTTTTTAAACTTTCTTTATGGTGAGTTTTTGAAATTTGAAACTTTTGTAAATCGATTTGCAAAATTTATGGACGTACTTGAAACTTGTTCTATCTTACTTTTTAGAGACATAATCTCTAATTGTAATTTAGGACAAGCTCCACAAGTATCGATGTCTTTAGCCTTTGAGGGCTTTGAGACATTTATAGTAGGTGACTCTATAGGAGGAGTTACAAATCGTTCTTTCTTTAGAGATGCATGTTCGCTTTTGAAATTTTTGAAATCCTTATTAATTTTAGCAATTTCGCTCTCCAATTTGAGAATCGTTCTCTTTTGGGTACCGATTGTTTTAAAAGCTTTCATGGCATCTCCATGCATTTCTACTAGATCATTTTGTAACTCATCATAGGATGGATTAAACTTGGAATGCGGATCACTTTTCTTTGTCCCATAAAGGATAGATGAGCAATTTCATCACTTTCGGAGTCACTTTTTGTAGAGGAGATATCATCCTCTTCCCATGCTATGTAAGCCCTTCTTCCTTTTGACTTATCGGATGAACTTTCTTTTCCTTTTGACTTAATTAGATCGGGACATTCGCTTCTTAGATGTTCAACCTTGCCGCATCCAAAGCAAATTAGACCATTTTTATCTTGGCTATTTTCTACTTTAGTTTGTGATCTTTTTGAGCTCAAGGAGTTTTTGTCACGACGCCTTAAACTGTGCTTTTTGATGAAGCAATTGAACCGTTTCACAAAAAGAACCATGTCTTCTGCATTAGGTTATTCTCCTCCGGAGTCATGCTCACCAATGATAGACGAACTTGCCTTGGACGAAGAGGCCTTTAGTGAAACCAGTTTCTTGTCTCTCAACTTGCCTTCATCGTCACTAGATTTGAATCGGATGATCGCATGCTCATGTTCTTTTAGCTTGCCAAAGAGTGTGATCATACCAAGAGTAATGAGATTTTATGATTCTTTGATAGCGGTCACTTTGGGTTGCCAATCCCTTGTCATACATCTCAAAATTTTATTAGTGCAATCTTGGTTTAAAACTGTTTTACCAAGGTTTTGCAATTTGTTTACAATATGAGTGAATCTCATTTGCATGGAGGAGATGGATTCACCATCTTCCATGCGAAAAAGCTCATATTGTTGCACAAGGGTATTAATTTTTAATTGTTGAAAATCATCGGTTCCTTCATGAAGGATTTTCAATGCATCCCACATAGCTTTAGCGGTCTTACAATGAGAGACGAAATGATACTCATTAGTTCCAAGAGAGGAGATGAGAATATGTTGTGCCTTCAAATCATATTGGACCTTCTTTTTGTCATCATCGGTCCAATCGGCTTTTGGCTTTTCTTGTGCTACACCGTTGGCAACAACTTGTGGTTAAAACCGCCCGTTGACCACGGCGTCCCACACATCCATGTCCACCGATTGGATATGAGCGCTCATGCATTCTTTCCAATAGTCTTGATTTTATCCGTCGAAAGTAGGTGCTCTATTATACGCCCTCTTGAGCTCCTTATTTGCCATATGGATCAACTCTTCCGGTAGTTAGCCATTGAAGAAGAGAACAAGCTCTATGATACCACTTGTTGGTCTATATGGCCAATGAGATTATAAGTAGGGGGTGGGGGGGATGAATAGATTTTTGAAATTTTCTTTTGGAGTTTTGATAAAAAGTGATTTCAAACAAATTGACTATTGGAATCGTGTGCGAACAATCATAACGATAAGCAAAAAGATAAACCTATGTGCAATAAGATTCAATTTAGAATTGAGTGATTCACAGTACATATCTTATTTCAATCAAACTTTAATGTTTCTTGAACAATTTGCAAAACTTAGACAATTTCAATACCAAACCTATATGAACAATAATACCAAGATATCAATCAAAAACACAATGCATATGGAATTGAAAAATTGAATAGAAATTGCACTCAATTGATCTAAGCAAATTATTAAAACCTAATTCAAAGAATTAGGTTAACTTTTGATGAAAAACAACTTAGATCAACACAAGAAATTGTTCTAACAATTATTCAATTAACATATGCAATAATGAAAAGTAAAGAGTATAGGGAAGAGAGATAACACCGATATTTTTATAGTAGTTCGCTCTTTCTCATCCTCGCTAGAGCTACGTGTACTCTTCTTGATGAAGTACGCCTTCACCAAGGTCATCCACTAAGTAACAATGTTGAATACAAATGTGTTTACAAGAGTTTCTTGAAATTAAACTAATTCTTCAACCCCTATGCAAACACTCCCCTAAACTTCAAATAACCTTTGAATTTGGTGCTCCTTAAATCTTCAAATCCTTGATTACCCGTGCACCCCTTCGAACTCTTCACTCAAGTCTTCGATGCTACGTCCGGTAAACGAATCCCCTTCAACTTCAAGAACGGTTAGAAAGACCCTCAAGACCTTTTGAGGTGGAATGAGATTATTCACTTCACTTTGGAACATTGATTAAGCCCAATCAATTTCCTTGCGAGAACCAACTTACAATCCCTATAAGCACCCTAGCAAATTAATGTGACTCAATGTACAAAGTGATTCTAAGAAAAAGTGTTTAATCTTGAAGAATTTATGTACAATGAGTTTTTGAGATCTAGAGAGAATAAATGCAAATGATTCAATGAATTGGGAGTTATGAGAGAGGGAGTATATAAAGAAAATGAGGGCTAGTGCAAATTTTTGTGCAAAAACAACTTAGTGAATCGATTCATTAAATGAGTGAATCGATTCAGACATTGAAAATACAAGCCAGAACCATATGCAGATTAATACGATTCATTGTAAATATGAATCGATTCAAGTGAACCCAGGATTAAGAATGCGATTCAGACTTTTGTTAATCGTTTCATTGCAAGACAGAGAGAAACCATGATACGACTCAACCAATCATGAATCAAATCACAAGTGAGACGATTCAAAATATTGTGAATTGATTCATTTGAAGTCATAAACTTTTATGATGCGATTCACATATAAATGAATTGATTCAGTGACCCAAAACATGAAATCTGACTAAGACTTCAACATGCAAGTAGGCTCAAGACACAAGAATCTAGGAGAGTGAGACATTGATGTTGGGTGCTTTCAACAAGACTATTCCTTGGAAAAGACAAGTAAATATATAAGCATCAAAAGAGTAAACTAGACTATCATAAAAAACATATGAAGACTAAAATAAAGTGCTTCAGAAGCCCATTGTAAAAGTTTTTCATTTGAATGCACACATGTATCCCATGATGAGGACACCTTCTCAATTACTCCTTAAACTTTTCCCAAGCTTCAAAAAGAGTTTCTTCAATTGTTTTCTTGAAAGAGGTTATGCCATTCCCCTTTCTAGCATTAAGGATAGGAGGAAAGTATTTTACCAAGAACTTATCTGCAAGTTATCTACAAGTTGAGACAGAATTAGGTTCCCAAGAACTTAACCAAGATTTGGCTCTATCATTAAGAGAAATGGGAGCAACCTAAGCATGAAAGAATCATCTTCTACACCAGAGATCTTGAAATTATCTACCACCTTTGCAAATGGCTTCATCTTCTGTCTGTTCTGATGTAAAAACATAACTCAACGACAGTTAACTTCCGCTGGTACCAAGCGTAAGTTAACTCATGCTGAGTACCGAGTGGCAGTTAACTTGTGCTGGGGTAAATTGGGGAAATTCAGGGTGGGAATGAGCAATTTTGAAAGGGAGAAAAGCAATTTTTCTTCATTTCACAAATCAGTTTTATGGGGTTATAACAGGCAAAAAAAAAAGAATTTTAAGATGACATCACATATCATCCTCCAAAATCCATTGGGCAACCGACTATTAGGTTTATGATATCCGGTCACCCACTATTTATATCTATGCACCATGACCAATATGACCCATAAACAAATAATATATAATTTATTGAATAGATTTACAATTTTAAAATAGACTAAAGCTTCCCTTAAAAAAAAAATCGGAGCAAGTGGTTCAACGAGTGACCCACTAGATTGAGCAATGATACACCGACTCAATGCTCTTACCGAACTGATGATTAGTCTGTAATTTAAAACATTTTCTGCATCACATCATTTGAAATTATTGAATCACTGATTTTCGGGTCATTCTGTACTCCTTGTTGCTATTAGAACTCAAATGAGGAAGCTCTACCAAATGTGTATCTCTACGGAAGTATGGCACGAGAATGGCCTAACATATTATAGAATAAACAATTAATTTGGTCTCTAAACTATCACTCTCACCAATTTAATCTTTAAACTATTAAAATCAACTAAAAGCTACTTAAATTGTTTTCTCATCAAAGTACTTAGTCCTCAATTAATAAAATTTGTTGTTTTCATCGATAATTTCGGGGCTAAAAATTGAACCAAACCAAACCGTTACCCCCTTGTCAGCATAAACTTCATTAATATATTGTAAAATGAACCTGCAATATTGTTTGGATACTTTAATTCCAAGAAATATATGGTTGCATTCCAACATTACATAAAGCCCTTCTACAAGTTGAGATGCAATTCCATAATCCATTTGATAAAATTAGAATAATAGAACCTCCTTGGTATGATTTGGTAGTGTTGGCTTGGGATCTTAAAGTGCGCTCTTCTCCAATTCGATTTTTTCTGGAGTCAACTTTATTGGGTTAATTTGACTTCTTAAATTTTTTTGAATAATAGAATAATTAGTTGAAGCTGCACTATGGAAAACAAATTACTAATTCATAGATTTGGTTTATGAATAATGAAATACTCCATCCGGTCACTATTATAAACAAAATAGCATCTTTTAGCTTCATTGAATAATTGATGTTTTTTTCCGATCTAATAGATTAGATACATCAGTTATTCAATGAAGCAAAATACCACTTTTTTTGACATATATACCAAGAAGACTACAAAGTTTGAGTTTCGTAAATAAATAAATAAATGAATAAATAGGTCGTATATGTTAAAGAGTTCGACATTGGATGAGAAGGTCTGAACAAGTGGTTATAAGTTGGAGAAGTTTTCACCTCACAAGCTGATTTTGTGGGATTGTGTTAGACTTAGTCACAAAGTCAATGAGTCAATAAGTCGATAATTTTTCACAGTCTACTATGGAAAATTACACCTTTGGCAATATTTTTGTTAAAGTCAATAAGTCATTTCTGTTATGTAACAGTTATCTTAGGGCAGACATTTTTCCTTCATTCAAATCCATACTCATCGGAGACAATGGCAGAGGCTGCAAGCCCTAAGGAAAGCATAAGGTCACACATAGTTCTGGATTAAGATACCTTCAAGAGCCTATTCTATCTAACGGAGCCAATGTTCAAAGTTATGTAAATGTAAGTAAAGAAATACCGTAACTCAATTTTTCCAACACTCATTCTCTTTGTATGAGTAGAAGATAAAATTTAAAGTTATATAATTTGCTTTGGTTTGGAGTGAAATGACAGAAACTTAGCCTCCATTGCACCAACACTCATTCTCTTTGGAAAAAATAATAGTGGCAACACCAATATCAAGCAAAATAAAACAAATCTGACAATAGGAGGATAATTTGTAACATAATAAAATTCTCATCTTCAATGCAATAGAGAAAATAAATGATTACGATGCCACAATGGCGATCCACCCTAGAGTGCATTCACACTAAAGACCACCATCTTTATTAATTTACTAGAAGACTAATTGATTTCCAAACTATCAAATCAAACTAAATGTTTACATATAATTAATATAAACTAATGAAAAACAATCATCAAATAATTCTAGTAACTACTTATTTAAATGAAAGTTTACATTGTTCAGAAGTCCTTGGATAAGAGGATAACTCTTCTATAATTTGACTCTTTTCCGAAAGCATTCCATTTGAGGAGGTAGTACTAAATCTGATTGTCATTCCTTTGATATATTTTAAGAGTGGATATTGTGTTTTTAGAGGAATATTCTTTTTTGGTTACTATTTTTAGAGGAATATGGATATTTTGTTTCTTCTTTACTAAAAAAAGCAGATACTGTTTTTTGATGAAAAAAAGAGTAGAGATTGTTAATGAAGGTCGATAAACATAAACGATTAGGTTGGAACTTTTTCACCTTAACACCGTAAAACTGATCTTTAAGATTTTCTGTACCTCCTATCAAGAAAAAAAAAATCTGCACTTTAATTTGGACTATATATTGTAGAAGATTTGATTTTCTTTAATTTTTTATAATGGATTTTCTTTAATTCACACTATATCAAACAAATTAAACCGCTTTAAATTACAATTTACAATTAGTCATTCAAAACCAAACCATTGTATAATTTTATCTTATAATTGATGAGTTTTTACTTCAAAATTGATCTAAAACATACCCTAGAAACCCCACCATTGAACCACTTGATGTAATTTGACTACGACACAATTATTTTTTTTGGTGGTGGCTGGGGTTTGAACCTCGGACCTTGCATATATTATGCATTAAAAATGTCATGTAAGATTACAGCAATAAAATAATTAATGTCATTAGATTATATGAAACAAAGTTCAATGGCACTTTCATAACTTGTTTTGTCCATTGACTTCTCAAAAGTATATTGTCCGGGGTTGTATCCAATAAGATTGATAAACAAAATGAAAGCTGGAGGAAGAAAAACTTGTATGTGTTGCTAATATGTAGGCTAGTTCTTTACGACATTTCATAGGGTTGTTTTTCATTATCAAATTCAGTTGTATCTGATGTTAGGAATGTGAATATATATATATATATATATATCATATCATTATACTTTTTTTCCTTACAAGTGATCAGTTGTCAAATTGCGATATTGTTTCTTTGAGCATTTGGTTGTTACATTGACTAAACTGGCATGAAATATCTTCCACCCAAGAGCTCTTAGTTTTGATGGCACATTACTGATCCAAACTTGTATAATAGCGTTACTGAAATCACCGCTGGCTTGTGAGTAAGGGCTTGTGCTAGGGATTAGGAGAAGTTCCGTCTTACCACAATCCTCAGCCTCGCGATTACGAGAAGTTCCATCCAGCAGTGATACTGATACCAGCTCTGCTCTAGCAGGTTTTTCCTAACGAAGCAGCAGACGTCGCCAAGTCAGGCTCCAACACCAAACTCCTTCTAACAATTATCCTGCATCAGCTACTGAACAATTCCTGTCTGCTGCCAGCACATACATACGTGGAAAAAGACATAAAAAGTCAAGATGAAAAAACCCAGTTCAATAATGTTTCCTTTATTTTTAATCTCTAATACTATATTACACTTGATTTGATCACTCAATTTACCACGCAAGAATGTTGTAAGGATCAAACCAGATGTGATTATATAAATATTGTATCGAGCTTAGAGAACAAAAAACTGAGAAACCTAAACTGTTTTTCCTGAAAACCTGATATGGTATGGAAAAGTTAGCAAAAAATGCAATCAGCTTTCGACAATCTTTTAAAGATGCATAAAACAGTCATGTTATGTACCAAGAACTGCCAAGTCGTAATCTTAAAGCCAAGACTGATACAAAAGATCAGGACGAACTAAAAAGATTTACATTAAGCTGCACCTAAATTTTATCCAACATGTGTCTTAAACTCCAATCCAACACTTCAAGATGACAAGTACAAATTTTTTAATTTTCTTTTGAGAAGATCGGGACAAAGAATTGAACTCTAATTTATTTGCAAACGATCGAAAACAAACAGTAATAGGGAGTTTACGAATTCAAGAGGATTGTATTTATTAATTCATTCAAGTATTACAAAAATTACCCTGCAATTTTTTTAGGTACTTTAATTCAACTAAATATATGGTACTTCCATTGCATTCCAACATTATATATAAATGTAGAAACCCCTTGAAGAAAGGTTAATGACATATACAACACCTGGATATATACATATACAAGTCTAACCTGTCCCAGAAACGATCATAGAAATCCATTAGAGATACACTTAAAAGTGTACTGTGCTTATTTTTTTTACTACTCCTAGAATTTGTGTAACCACGATCCTTTTCTAATGAATTTGTTTCTGCAAAAACATCATTTTCAGAAGATTTCTAAAAAAATATAATTAATATGAACCATTACATCATGGAAAAAGAGAAAAGAAAATATGTTGCGGCATGATTTCAGCTAATGTAGTCTAATCATCAAAATTCTCTCTAAACTGTTTTCACTCTAATATGAAAAGTCCACCCTTGTTTTTCAACTTTAAAATTGTACTCAATGTTCATAGCTTTTGCTCACATAAAATTGGATAGTGCTGTAGGAATCTGTAAATATCGGTATATAAACTTCTTTTAGAGCAGTTTTATACCTCCAAGAGCTTTTAAAAAATTCTCTTTTATGATAAAGCAATACAGCACGGTTACTATATGGTATAGTTATCAATTATCAGATGCGTTTCAAGTCCAATCTTCATAATAGAGACCAAACAAACTAATTCACTTAAACAACTTTCATCTTATTACAGATTCAATAATTCAGAAGGAAAATGCATCATTCATTCTTCCTGCAATGGAATTATAGTGAATGATATTGCCAAGACCATGGATGGTTTATCGAAATCAAAGTGGAGACTAAAGGAATCACCGATAAAACATGGACCAACAAAATAATGGAAGATTAAATCTTGTCAAGGACACACTTTTGATTGTCACTTCCGAGGAGACGAAGAAACAATTGCTTTATGATTGAAATCATATACCGCATCAATCTTGCAACTCATCCCAAACATTTTCAACTACTGCGACATAAAAAATTATAGAGTCATCATTGTTAAGTATAAAAATTTCTTGTATAAAAAAGATGGATTTTTGATAAAAAAAAAAAAGTCGGAACGGGCATATAGAGTGCCTTTCCTAGACACTAATCCTAGACAAAAACTAAGTTTTCGGTGTAAGATCATTCAGGAACTAGTGTGAAAAAAAAAAGGTCATTCACAGAGTGAACAAAGCAAGCAAAATAATCATTAATGACAGGTGCTTATTGTCAAAATTCTGCACAATTGCACTCAAAACTGCAGATCAGCTTCAATATAACCAAACCTGGTATTGTTTGTCCGTCTTATTTATCAAAATGATTGAAATAATAACTTCTATCCACATTCGATAACAAAACATAAATATCAACCACATCAATCCTGTCCAATTTGTTCAGTTTCAGATTTAAGTATCAAATGCAAGTTCATAGAAGGAAATTTTGTGTTTCATTGTTATCTAATTCTATGATGCAAACAAATGGAAGTAGTAGTTTGGACCTTGAAAAAGACACCAGACATGGGAATAAGCACAATAAGAAAATCACAAAATTGTAATGAAGTATTCAATAAAAGTAGAAACTATCTAACAAAACAAGGATAAAAGTGGCAGCAAAATGTATATGATAAAAATAACAATTGGAATATTATAAGCTCGTTAATGCCAGCAAAATCCAGTAACAAACATGCACAATCAAACAACAACTCGAATAAATGGAACAACTCTAAATTTCAATCCAATAGATCAAAAATTAAATTTGAAGAATTCAAACAATAATGATATCGAGCCCCAATGATATTCCACCCTATAATTCACCCATACCAAGACAACCACACATCAAATTCAATGGTCGTATGTTATTAGAAAAGAAACTAACAAACAACAATGATATCTAGTTACTCAATAATTTCATATGAAACTTTACATCCCGGAGACATCCTTGGACAAGTGGATAATTTTTCCATAATTTGATGTCTTTGCATTAATCCATTTGGAGAACTAGCAGTAACATCGATTCTCATCGCTTCTAAAAGTCTTGCATTCTGCAAAATATATGTTGCAAATCGGAGATCGTTTCTAGAGCCTTCAAAGTTTATAATTGTACACGACCTAAGGTGAGAGCATTCAAGAACTGAAATTGGGCATTTTGATTCCTTTAATAAGTTGGAGCTCCACTGTCAAAAAACGCGGCACATTCCAAGTCGTCTGTACTGAAATCTGGTACCTACGAGGGGCACTTCTGCTATCTTCTCTCCAAATATCCTAAAAAATGAAATGCCAAGTTACGGAAACTTGAAATGCAATCATAGAATCATGCATAATCTATTATTTGATTTGATTCTTAGTAGTAGCAGATCCTATACTCACCTCACAGTTGCCACACTAATCAATTCTTCGTTTCTCTCTAGAAGTACAGTATAGAAACCCTGGAAGTTTAGTCGATTGAGCTCAGACCTACGAGGTTCCAAAGTACATACATCAGCTATTGACGCAGTGTGAATATAACAATAATGCAGGACAAGTTATAGATAAAATATCATGATCACAAACAATGTAAACCTGTTAACAAATCCATCAGTGAATGGACTCAAAGATGTACATGAAACAAATACAATCAAAACTAAGGTTTTGAGGTGCAAACATAGTTGGAATCTTAAAACCTAGTGATACTTTTGCATGCCATCTTATTTGATCAAAAAAGAATCTAAGCACAGAAGGAGTTAAAAGCTATATGACATATCCATTATAATCATGATGCCATCTATAGGCATAGATTTTGCACAATAAGTTGGAAGAGAAGAAATGCGTACATAAAAATAAGGAAACTATTTTATTAGTATCTTCAAATAAATATGTTACGGTCCAAGAAATTCCATCCTGCATGATAAACGTAAAGCCGCAAACTTTGCACTAACACTATACATGCAACAAAAGAAATCCTAAATTCTAACATATCTATGTATTGTATAAAAATAGTAGATTTTTTTTTTCTTTATGATAAAGTTGGTAGATCAAAGAATTGATTACTTTCAGTTGTTACCTGAATGTTACCACCATGGTGTAATGGAAAAGGCTCAAAATTGAAGGTAAGCAAAGCTATTTCAGCA
>Ga0228711_1003827_pt1 | contig 23345 bp, 12 predicted proteins | sample MedpolnodulmetaG_2_FD_177996 | JGI IMG/M metagenome (GOLD analysis project Ga0228711, IMG submission 177996) | Root nodule microbial communities from Medicago polymorpha collected in Santa Monica, California, United States - brown nodules | ecosystem: Host-associated > Plants > Roots > Nodule...
TTTTGTGTTTGCCCAAATGGGCAAATAATATTTATTTAGGTTTGTGACAAACTAAGTAAATCTTCTTTATTAAAATTTAAAAAAAAAAGTATGTATATCTTCTCAATACCTTTCCAACCACTACATTAATAATTCTTTAACTTAGTTGTTGTCCATGCAATTGTCAAAAAAGCATTGTACCATAACGATATTTCCTCTATTCATGGTTTATGAAAAAAACAGGGAGTACTTGGAGCAATCAAGCTTCTCCCTTCAAAGAAAAGTGTTATCAAAATCCTAAAAGGTGTTAGTGGAATTGTCAGGCCAGCAAGGTAATTGATGGGGCCATATTTATTAATGCTTTTTTTTTTTGGTGAATAGTACTCCATATTTATTAATGTTGTTGCATTACACAGTATACTTTTTAATTTAACAAAAAGAGGATTGATATATTAGTGTCTGTATTTCTTTACTATTTGGTCGAGACCTTGATTTCTTAATTATTAATCTCTGTATTAAAGAGGTTAATTTAAAGAAATTATTTTATGACATTTCATAAAAGATAAGGTTACGAAAAAGATGAATAAATGTAAAATAAAAACAACATAAAACAAATAAAATAGTAGATGAACGAAAATAGTTACAGAATTGTATATTAATAATATTTCTTAAAAGAAGAGAAAAAAATCACTACTATTAAAGAATAAGTCTAAAAAATAGTTACATAATCGTAAATTAAACATTTATAAAAAATTCAAATAATAATATATATACAAATATAAATATTTTGGTTTGAATTGGATTAGATCGATTTATACTATGCAAACCGAAAATCAATCACACCCATTTAAAATTGCGACTCTTTTTTTGGTTTTCGATTTTGGGTTTTGTTTGGATTTTTGTTTTTCGGTTAAATTATTGCGGTTTGCATTGGATTGGATTGAACATGAACACTCTAAGTCCTACAAGTACACAGGGTACACGGTGATATTAACCCCTCTAGTTAGTTGATCATGTGGCCGGTTATTCACCGGAAGCTTCCTCTCTTCCTCTTTCAAATAATTCTCTTCGGTTCTTGAGGGATCCAAATTGTTCCTTAACACTTTGTTGGATGAGAAAAGTCTTCAAAGAGTCTATTTTGATTGATTGAGATGAAAATGAAAAAAGACAAAAAAGAATCACGAGAAATTAAAAACTGCTGAAGTCTATATTGTTTGTATTAGTTTACTAGGGTGCAAAAGACTATTTATTACGATATTTTTGCCACATTTCAATTTTGTTTGAGATATTTATGTTATTTTATTAAAAAAAACTTCTCTAAACCAAGCACATTTGTTTTTTGGGTGTTGAATAGAAAACTAACATGAGGTTGACTTTACTTACTATAAAAGAAAAAAGATGATATAAATGCTATCAAAGTTCAAATAAAGAATTTCAGTTGTTCACTCTGGTTGAACACTTGAGCTCCAAAAATTTATTTTCTTTTTCTTTTGGATAATGTATTCTTCTATGATTGACATGTGAAAAATGTTCATTTCGCCCCTTGAAGTTGCTTAAGAGAGACATAAGCTATAGAAGTTGCTTAATAATAGTATGTCACATGTGAGATTGTGGATAGAGACTAAGAGAGAATAAAACTACTATGGGATCCACACATTTTTGGGGTTTTCTCCAAATTGAGCCCTAGCAATCCAATCATAATCAAATTGAGTCCTGGAGAGGGCATATATTTGTTGTTTGGAAGGTGTTATTTGGACAAAAACAAGTTGACATGTATGTCAGACATCACTTTTTCTTTACGTGCATGTTGGACATCATTTTTGAAATATTTTATAAGAGATAGATTAGTGATTTAGTGGGTCATATTAGTGAATATTATTAAGCTATCATTTGTGGTTAATTTTTTTCGTAAATTACAATAAATAAAGCAAAATAACTGAAGTAAAACCGAACTTATATGAAATACATATTGAACTAATGCATTTTTGTGTTCATCATCATGCAAAGTAAATTGAAACCGCATATTTATATGGTGTTTAATGTAAAAACTTGTGTCCAAAAATCATTTGTTGTTTTTTAAGGTTTTTAATCTCTAACATCATATGTGGTTCAATAATCAAACTAGTAGAAAAATATGGTAAGTGTATGCAGTGACGGATCTTGAGATTTTTTTTAAAGGTGCCAAATATTTGTGGAAATGGTTTCAAAAAATATATAATATCCTAAACTGGTGTAGTGGTACAATTGCTTGATTTTATCATGGAGGATGATGGTTCAAATCCCATTAGGACCGGGTGCGAGGGATCGAACTCGGGACAATTAATGGATTGGGAGAACACATTACCGTTGCAACACAACGAATTTGTTGAAACATCATGCCTAATATGATATTTATACAAAAACTAGGGGGTGCAATGGCACCTATAGGTCTCCAAGGAGACCCGCCACTAAGTGTATGTTATGTAAATATTGCACATAATCAAACTAGATAACTCATTTTGGGATTGATGAAGTATAATTGCATAAACTAATATCATATTTTAACATTTTTTTAATCATTTGATATATTTTTTAATCAGATTTTTTATTTATTCATAAAATAGTCTATTTTTCTCTTTGGTTTCTGTCACACTAAATAATTACTCTCTCTTCATAATTTCTTCTCCATACTACCAAATAATATTTAAAAAAAGCATCAATGTTTTATTTAGTGACATAATAGCATTGCTTACTTTTATTTTTCTTTTGATATTTATCTTTCTCAAACACTGAGCAGAGTGGCATTGCTATTGGGACCTCCTGGATCAGGAAAAACTACACTGCTGCAGGCACTTGCTGCCAAACTGGACAGAGATTTAAGGGTTGGTTGGCCATCCTCTTTCTCCATTTCAAGTTTCTTATAAACAATGCAATCATATTTTCATATCATTATAAACAATGCAAAAAGTTAAAGATGTATTAACATATAATTAAAAGGACATCAAAGATCATGCTGGAATTGTTCATCATAAAACATAATGCTTCACATTTTAAGGAATGTGGTAAACCATTGACTATGATTGGTCTTCTATAATAGGCATCAGGAAGAGTCACTTACTGTGGTCATGAGTTGTCAGAATTTGTTCCTCAAAGAACATGTGCATATATTAGTCAACATAATCTTCATCATGGAGAGATGACAGTAAGAGAGACACTGGATTTTTCGGGACGATGCTTGGGAGTTGGAACAAGGCATGACCTACTTGTCGAAACGACAAGGAGAGAAAAGCAAGCAGGAATCAAACCTGATCCAGATATAGATGCTTTCATGAAAGCCACTGCAATGAGAGGTCAAGAAACAAGTTTGATCACAGATTATGTTCTTAAGGTTTGATGCCTTTTTGTTTCTATTTGATTACTATACTTTCATTCAGCATTATAATATTTATTGCTGTCTGATATGAACGAAAATGGACTCAGATTCTTGGATTGGAAATGTGTGCTGATACTATGGTGGGAGATGAGATGAGAAGGGGAATATCTGGTGGAGAAAAAAAACGGTTAACTACGGGTGAGATGCTGGTAGGACCTGCAAAAGTTTTCTTAATGGATGAGATCTCGACCGGTCTAGATAGTTCGACAACCTTCCAAATAGTCAGATTCTTGAGACAGCTAGTTCATATCATGGATGTCACAATGATAATCTCTCTTTTACAACCTGCACCAGAAACATTTGATCTTTTTGATGACATAATCTTACTTTCAGAAGGTCATATTGTGTACCAAGGTCCACGCGAACATGTTCTCAATTTTTTCGAGAGCATTGGATTCAAATGTCCAGAAAGGAAAGGAATTGCAGATTTCTTACAAGAGGTTACTTCTAGAAAGGATCAAGAGCAGTACTGGTTCATAAGGGACAAACCATACCATTATATCAGTGTTCCTGAGTTTGTAACTCACTTCAATAATTATAGCATTGGACAACAGCTTTCTGAAGAGCTAGGTGTTCCTTATGACCGTGCGAAAACTCATCCCGCTGCGTTGGTTAAGGATAAATATGGAATCTCAAAACTAGAACTCTTCAAGGCATGTTTTGCAAGAGAGTGGCTACTGACAAAGCGCAGCGCTTTTATATACATATTTAAGACTACTCAGATTATGATTATGTCATTGATTGCTATGACAGTGTTTTTTAGAACAGAAATGAAATATGGTCATCTTGAAGATGGGAGAAAATTTTATGGTGCATTATTCTTCAGTTTGATTAATATAATGTTCAATGGAATGGCTGAGCTTGCAATGACTATTTTTAGACTTCCTGTTTTCTTCAAGCAGAGAGATTTGTTATTTTATCCTGCTTGGGCTTTTGCACTTCCCATATGGATCCTTAGAATCCCTCTCTCTTTTCTGGAGTCAGGATTATGGGTTGTCCTTACTTATTATACCATAGGGTTTGCTCCAGCTGCAAGTAGGTATGAAAATTCACAATTTTTGTTTATATTTTAAAAGGTTATAAATGCATGATAAGGAATATTTTTTTATTAAGAGTTTCATATTTAGGAAGTAATATTTTGAAAGTTGAACTAGTTGATACACTTTTATAGTTTCTTTGTTTTATCGACTTGCCAGCAGCAAGAAGTAATTTGATTCAAAACTGATTTTGTACAACTGTAACAGATTTTTTCGTCAGTTATTAGCATTCTTCTGCGTTCATCAAATGGGTCTATCTCTGTTCCGATTCATTGCTGCTCTTGGAAGAACGATGGTTGTAGCAAGTACATTTGGTACCTTTATGCTGCTACTTGTTTTCTTACTTGGTGGCTTCATTATCGCCAAAGGTGAGCATTATTTATTCTTTTGCACCTAATAAACTTCAATGATCAAATTAAACATGCATGACAGAAAAAAGATATTAGAACAATGGCTCAAGCAACTTTAATAATGTCCTTTACAGATGACATTGAACCATGGATGATATGGGGCTATTATGCATCTCCTATGATGTATGGTCAGAATGCTATTGCCATCAATGAGTTCCTTGACAAAAGATGGAGTGCAGTAAGATCCTTAACATATGAAAAAAAACTCTAGGATTTAATTTTCTTGCAAAATGTATTCATTTATAATATGATATTAATTTTGATGCATTAGTGTAAAACTTTTTATACTGTTAATGAATATGTATGACTTTTAAGATAGATATGATTAAAGTCAAATATATTCAAATTTCAATGATGCTTTACAGCCAAATTTAGATCCAAGAATTCCTGAACCTACAGTTGGGAAGGCTCTTCTCAAGGCTAGAAGCATGTTTACAGAAGATTATTGGTACTGGATTTGTATTGGTGCTCTCTTAGGCTTTTCACTGCTCTTCAACATCTGTTTTATCGTTGCTCTCACATTTTTGAATCGTAAGTCTCCATACTGCTTATTTCTGATTCTATTTCTGCTATAAGACTGTCTCTAACAAAGGTCTAAGAGTTAAATTGCAGCATTTGGAGATTCTAAATCCATTGCTCTGGAAGAGGAAAATGACAAAAAGGAAGCAACGAGTGAGAGTTATGTTTCAAAATCTAAACCATTGGAAAGTAATTATTCAACCTTACCCTTTTCTATTTTGTCAAATGTGTAAAAAGATTGTTTTTAGGAACTAAATGTCGGTTTGGTTCGAAAAGATGTTTTTACAAAAGGGGCACATTGTTTTCATTCTGTCTCATACATTCTAAAATTTGAACAATGAATAGTAAAAACGTTTTTTTCTTTATTTTTACTTTTCATATACAAATATTTGAATATAGAAAACAAAGTGACAGTTTCATAATTAAAGTAAAATAAAAAACGTTTTGTAAAACCAAACAGCCCTAAACTTCTTTCTGGTAAGGTACAAACATGTCAACTAACTGACTCCTGGAATATAACTACTATATATCATAGCAAGCTGTGAGATAAACACTTGATTCATTCTTCGATATAGTTGGTTTCATCAGAATGTGTATTTTTGTCCTGCGTATTTGAAATGACTATTCTATTCACGCACTCCTAGGATTTGCGGCGTTTTTAATATTCACACCAAGTATCTGTTAGCATAATATACTTCCTGTTCAAATTCAAACTAATAAAATAAAATGATTATATGCAGACATTGAAATGGCAGAAAGAAATACCTTAGAGAGTCCAATTCTCAAAGCAGACACTGCAACAACCAAGAGGGGGATGGTGTTACCTTTCAGGCCACTATCACTTGCCTTTGATCGCGTTAATTACTACATCAATATGCCAGCCGTAAGTTCTGCACACTCTACCTTCATTTTAATCATCTCCAATTATAAGGCACTTCAGGAATGTTTTTCACTGCTCTATATTCCTACCAGCGAGAAACATCTTTTTGGTTATCCACTTTCACTTTTTAGACTATTCCTCTTGTTGCCTTTATGATGTCTTAATGGTGTTTGCATAGCAGGAAATGAAAAAACAAGGAATTGAAGAGAGTAGGCTCCAATTACTAAGAGATGTAAGTGGTGCTTTCAGGCCTGGAGTACTAACGGCATTAGTTGGTGTAACTGGTGCTGGAAAAACCACACTAATGGATGTTCTTGCTGGAAGAAAAACTGGTGGTTATATTGAAGGGAGCATTAGCGTATCTGGTTATCCAAAGAACCAAGCAACTTTTGCACGAATCAGTGGATACTGTGAGCAAAATGATATTCACTCTCCAAATCTTACAGTCTATGAATCTATTGTTTTTTCAGCTTGGCTACGTCTCAGTAAGGAGGTCAACAAAGAAACACAAAAGGTGTGCTTTATTTTAATCAACTCTTACATCTAACTCCAAGACCTAAACCCCCTCATGAACTTTTTTTGCAGCATGCTTTATTCAGTAAAATATGTAGCCAAATAATCCCCACTTTACGAACAGATTAATTCTTAACCACCCTCTCTTACTACAGATGTTTGTTGAGGAAGTTATGAAGCTTGTTGAGCTACAACCAGTGAGGAATTTTTTAGTAGGCCTTCCTGGAATAGATGGTTTATCAACAGAACAAAGAAAGAGACTCACCATTGCTGTAGAATTGGTTGCCAATCCTTCGATCATCTTTATGGATGAGCCTACATCAGGTCTTGATGCTAGAGCTGCAGCAATTGTTATGCGTACTGTCAGAAATACAGCGGATACAGGGAGAACTGTGGTCTGCACAATTCACCAACCAAGCATTGATATATTTGAATCTTTTGATGAGGTATAAATTCTCAAAATTTGAGAGATGGCCTTTTACTTATATGAGTTATGGAAAAATAACGCTCTCTCAATACCGTCCTTCATTCAGCTGCTTTTGATGAAGAGAGGAGGACAAATAATATACAGTGGTCCCCTTGGACAACAATCTCAGAAGCTTATTAAGTACTTTGAGGTGAGTATGACTTCGGCACTGCAAAATATAAAAAATTCTCAAATTCTATAAATTTATAAACTATGTGAACCTTTTGCAGGCTATTCCAGGAATACCTAGGATTAAAGATGGATATAATCCTGCCACATGGATGTTGGAGATCAGTTCTCCAATAGTTGAGTCTCAGCTTAGTGTAGACTTTGCAGATTTGTATATTAAGTCAGAATTGTATCAGTTAAGTTTTAGTTGAAGTTGCGTTCCCATATGACTACCTTCGTTGCAAAAAAAAAAAGATTGTTAAGCACCAGTGTTCCTTTTTTCAATCTTATTAGACACATTTCTGATATAAGCTCTTTTCAGGACGAATCAAGAACTTATTAAAGAGCTAAGCACACCAGTACCAGGAACAAAAGATATTAATTTCGCTACTAAACACTCCCGTTCTTTTATTACTCAATGCAAAGGTTGTTTCTGGAAACAGCGCTGGTCCTACTGGAGGAATCCTCAATATAATGCCATCCGGTTCTTTATGTCGCTATCTGTAGGTGTCATTTTTGGACTCGTTTTCTGGAACAAAGGAGATAAAATGTAAGTCCATATGTTCGCCAAGTTCGTATTGTATTTAAAAATACAATTAGCTGCTAAATTCTAACCTTTGATATGAAAACACGTGAATCAAGTACGATCAAGAATAGCATATATTCCTAGTTGGACAGTAACAGAACAACTTAAAGCTATGTTCACATAGGATGACACTTTCTATTGATATCATAAATTGAATGAAAAATAAGTAGGAATCATGAATATCTTGTCAAATAATTATTATACAACATTATCATAAGATTGCTGAACCATCTAGAAGAGTTCTTGTTGATCTCTATTTTGTTGTTGAAAAAGACAACAATATATTTATCAGCATCCTCAAAAAGGGGGAAAGATGATTGCTATCATGCAAATGAAATGTGAATTAGGTGATGACAAATTATTTTTTCGGCTGCAGACACAAGGAACAGGATCTTCTGAATTTAACCGGAGCTATGTATTCAGCTATTTTATTTCTTGGAGCCACCAACACTTCCTCGGTTCAACCTGTCGTAGCAGTAGAAAGAACAGTCTTCTACCGTGAAAGAGCCGCCGGAATGTACTCAGCTCTCCCTTATGCAATTGCTCAGGTAAATGAAGCTGATCCTTTCACACACACAAAAACAGGAAGGAAAAAAAAATGCACCAGTTAATTGATTTTTCCATAACTAAGCAAACTTATGAAACCTACAAGCATTGACTTGCAGGTAGCAATAGAATGTATATACGTTGCAATCCAAACACTTGCGTATACCCTTATCCTTTACTCAATGATGGGGTTCACTTGGCAAGCTGACAAGTTCATCTGGTTCTACTACTTTATATTCATGTCCTTTGTCTACTTCACACTTTATGGAATGATGACTGTGGCTCTGACACCGAACTACCAAATTGCTGCAATTGTTATGTCCTTCTTTCTAATGTTCTGGAACATATTCTCAGGTTTCGTGATCCCCAAATCGGTATGTTTAACAAAAAAGTGATCAAATATATTTATAGTCCATGAGTGTCAAAACAAGCTTCACATTAGTATGCATGAGTAAAGGCATATAGTCTAGGCCGGCCCAACATGTTTAGAGGCCTAAAACAAATTCTATAGTGAGGCCTTTCAAAAACAAAAAAAAAACAAAAAACACTAAAAACAAATCAATTTTTGCTGAGTCTAAGGTTTGATCTTTTGTCCAAGAAGATATAAGGCCCTAGTCTTGACCAACTAAGCTAGGAAAACATCTATAATTAAATTGTCATAATATATTTATAACTAATTTGAATTTTTCTGAAGCCTGTTTTTATCCCAAAATTTTGAGGCCTAAAGCCCTAATCTGGGCCGACTCTGAATATAGTTTTCATATTATTAAGCACGTGTATTGTTGAAATCTTTCTACAATCCATTCCATATATCCAGGTTGATAACCATGAATCTTCACAAAGAAGTTGGTATCATAGTTCTTAATATCCTTTTCTCTTATCATAATACATTGATTATGTAACTGCTGCTCAAACTTTTGCAGCAAATTCCAATATGGTGGAGATGGTATTATTGGGCGTGTCCGACTGCTTGGACCGTATATGGTCTACTGACATCACAGTTGGGTGACAAAGAGACTCTAATTGAGGTACCTGGAGCTGGAACAATATCAGTAAAAGCATACCTCAAGAAAGAGATGGGCTTTGAATATGACTTCCTTGGAGCTGTTGCTGTGGCTCACATTGCTTTTGTAGTTGTGTTTCTTTTTGTATTTGCTTATGGCATCAAAGTCTTTAATTTCCAGAAGAGGTAAATAATACAGAATGAAAAACAGAAAGAACCAATAGAAATGAAGAACAAATGAGAGAGAGATATTTAAACTTAAAGATTTCTGTATCATAAATAGCTTGAATAGACAAATATATTTGTCTTTCAATACCTCTTTCATTTGCAGTCTGGAATCTTTCCCTTGCATCTACTTACTGATTGATGGTCATATTATATTCAGCTTCCGACTAATGTTTTCCAAATTATCTCATTTGAGATGGTAATGATTAATATGCATGTTGCAATTGAAAATATTTAAAAGAAGTTGCAGATATTACTGTAAGAATATGAACTATCTTTCAAACAAGTTTAAGACTTGTGAAGAAGAAATTGATTGGTTATTCTTCCTTCAGTGTTGCTGCATAATATCAGTGGATATGAGATGTGTACAGATCAATTGTTGAAATATAAGAGTCATTTCAGAGAATTTGACTTATCTTATAGAGTGTACATTGAACAAATTTTATCTCACGTCCAAGTTGCCCAGGAAATGAACCTGCGATGGTAGTTGTAGAACACATCATGAGCAGAAAATGTATTACTACTACGATCATTGAACTGGTAAATCTTGATTGTAAAACCATTATAAGCTCTTGAAGACAAGTATCCTTTTGTTTTATGGGTAGGCAAATTAATGTAGAAGCTCATAGATTAGTGGGGATTGCCAAGCATGTTGGCTCTAGGACTTGGATGAGGCATATCCCAACCATGGATGATGTTTCTGGTTTTACTGTTTCTGATGTTCTTTAAATGAAACTGTCTTAACTTTCAAGGAGAAAAAAGAAAAAGGGCACCCAACAAAAGACAAGCACAGATCTTGGATTTCGCTCCTCTCCTGCGTCTAGTTTGTGTTCGTTATTGACAGTAATAAACTGAATTATTCCAATGAATTGATTTTAGATGTAATCAATAGTAAAAATTAAAAATGCAGCATCTAGTAAACTTAATATTTCATAAAAAAAAAAAATACATTTTACGTAATTCCCAAAAACTTTGATAGAATCATTTCCAATACACCACAAATTTACTAAATATACGCCAATAACTTCACATTTCACTATAACTCACCAAAATTAAATTGACGCCACATTTTAAAGGAGAAGGTGCCAAAAAAGGCACTCATTCCAAATAGATGTTCATACATAAGCTAACTATGGAGGGAACAAATTGGTACTCTCCCACACATGTATTCATGGGTTAAGTATCATCAATTGTGGATGGCCTTAGTGACTGTCTAATCATCCTTAATCCTTGTATTTAAATAAAATAACATTTTAAGAACATTGGATACATTCATCCTCAGCGGTCATATAATTAGCAAACAGAAAAAGAACTCATACAAAGGACTCTTGTCTGAAATTGCAGATCCTGTCCTGTATACAAGAACTGCTAACTTAAGCATAGGTTAAGACAAATTATGCAATTCGAACACTCAAATTTTGGCACTGGGACCGATGAAATTTTTGAAACGGTCTTATGTTATGATCACCGCCTCTCGTCGGTTTTAACAGGATCCTTATCCAGATCATCAATATCCTTCCTGCTCTTTACCGTACTCCAATTCTTGCTATTGAAATCTAGTTTCTCCAAGTCCTCTGCAATTGCCACATAACCATAAAGAAAACTCTCCACTCTGTCTCCCTGATCTGTCTCTTCAATGTTACAGCTTGTGACACCTCCAGATTTTACCCTCTCATAATCAGCTCTCCCCCGGTTGCTATCAGAAAGATATTTATGAATCCTCTCTGCATCTCCCAGCCCAACAAATGTGCCCAAAAACTTCACCAGAATAGTACTTTGGTCTGCAGGCTTCCCTAAGCATAATTTGATTCGTCCCCTCACAAAACCTTTACCTGCGCATGAAAAGAAATAAAAAATTGCAAATGGGCATTTTTCATAAGGCAACAATTCGTGAGTAAAGATTACAAGGAAGAATTACAGTTCCGAGTAATTGGTATAATAGATGGGGTATATATGTATAAAATCAAACATAAAACTAAGAAATACTTGGTCCGTTAAAAATCATAGAGTTTGAATCATTATTATTGCACGGTATCTTAACATTCAAACAAAAACTCACCTCTTATAAACGCCTCAATTGTTTCCATACTTATAACCTTCCAGTTTTGAGGATTGTCGTCAGACATCGAAATATTATGGATGATAACAACTGGTGGCCAAAGAATCAAATCCTCCTTTTGGGCCAACGCTTCAGCATGGGGCAAGACCTGGGGAACCCAGGTTACAGTATCTTGAGGAATATCAGTATCCCATCCCATCATAACACATATTGCTTTGTGAAGACCCAAGTGTTTAGCTCTCATCCCAGCCTTATGGGACATAAAAGCATGAGTAACTAAGCTTCGAGTGTCCATGAATTCCTTTGAGGAACTGTACCATGAAGAAAAATAAACAGGACAAAAAAATGTGTTACGAATCTATAAAAGTGATATACTTAATCTTAAAAAATGAAACTAACTGCTAACCTATACATCATAAACTTCTCTCAAGCATAAAAAATGTACAGGAGCAATTTAGAAAGATAGAAATCCACAATTTTCATTATAATGTATCCGACAAAATTCAAGTTTGAAACCACAGAAGAAAATTTGCAAGTGCTACTGACAAAAAAAAAGAGTCGGTGGTGCTTGTTATGATAATAACTGAAGCCAACAGAGAGAAAAACTATAGATCATATTTAGAATATTATAATCTCCAACAGTTATCAGAGATAGCCTCAAAATTATCATTTTATAATGCATCAATGAATATAGCAGCATATCTAATTAGCCTTCTGGTTCGTTAAAGCAATAACAGAGCATAACCACTTGTATGTCATCAACTTCTGTGGAGTAGCTAAGAATTAAGATTAGGGACTCTGGTTCTCCCAACCATAAATTCCCTCTAAAGAAAGAGAAAAAAAAAGAACGATGAAAAAAATTGATTCGGTACAACTTACTAGAATAATGCTCACAAGAAAAATAATTTAAAACCTATATTGACAATTCCAGATTCAGATTAATCCTAATTGTTATACATATACAGCATATCTATTTGAGCACTGTAAACCTCCACCCAGTTCCACTAAAAATCTAAAACCGAAAGTTACTTACAGCCATACTCCTAATAGGAAATTCAATCTATATGACCAACAATCCTAATTGTCTAAGAAGTTATATCCTACCTGTATTCTCTTATCATTACTATGCCATGACATGTCAAAGCAATCTTTTTTATGAAGATCATAGGCCATATAAACCTTTCAGGTCCCAATTTATCCTAGCAGTGTTCCTTTTCTTCCCAAATAAATAGTTAACAACTTTGAAGGCATCCAGAGGCTAAAATAATTACTTAAATCGTGTACATTAGCACAAAACTATAGTTAAATGCTAGTTCTAGCAAACATTAAATCTAACTCCAAAACTAAGCAGCACTGTAGCAAACTTATATTTGGATTGCAGCATCAAAAGCATGTACACCACTTCTGCAAGATTTGTGACTCATGTTCATCCACAGAGCAATTTACCATATGTTTGATCTTATTGGCATGGGACTGGTGCTATCAAACTGTCCATGAATTCCCCTTAATGAAGTACAACTATGCCTGATAACCTAAAGCGTGATCCCAAGAATAATTGCCCTAAAGCATGATCCCAAGAATAATACTACATGTAATTGACTCCACCTGTAAGTTAAATAATAGGGACCTCCTGATGCAATATGTTTATAGAAGTGCTCCATTTGATAAAAGAGCATTATAGAGAGGAAAACAAACCTTCTACCACATACAATGCAGTACAAACAACCAGCTTTTCCTTGTTTCTGGTACCTTCTTTGGACAGGTAGGTTCAGATTCAAGTTCTTGGAGTACGTTAAGAAATTCTCATGTACCATTTGTAAAAACTCCTCAGAGCCCTCAGTTGGCTCGGGTTCTGCAGCACTTGCTACATCTTCATATGATTCGTCATTAATCGTATGCTTGTTCTCATTATATCCATGATGATACTTTTTCCAACCTTTAGGTTGTTTTTGATTTGCATTTCGCCTAGAAAAGTGTTGAGGTTTATACCAGTTTGATGAACTAGACTTTGAATGATGTCTTATATTTTGATTGGAATACTTCTGCAATCGAAATGACGGTCTTTGTACATGTCCCATAGAAACTTGAGGTGATATCCTCTTATCAGAAGGAAAACCTTCTCCATTCTCCAACTCATTGTATTTATTCTTATGCTGCCTGTATATCTTATGGTTGGATCCAACATTTTTATATGAATACACCATATTTGTGTCTTCATCATCTACCCACTCTTCACTTTCATAATAATCTTGATATTCTTCAGCAGCAGCCCATTTACTTGATTTCATTTTTCTCAAATCACGAACATCTATTTCTTCATTGGCATAGTATTTTCTTTTCACAAGTCTATCTGAATGGTTATGAATGCCAACATGCTGATTCATTTCCTGCACTCTGCCAGCTTGTCTGTGGGTTTCTGAATCATGCTTAGACAGAGGTGAACTCTGAAACCTTTCTTGCTGATGCCCCGGAGCGCCATCTCTTCGAGATTCATATTCTGTTCTATAATTTGATATTTGATGATATGCCTCTGGTGCATCCGGATATGAAACTTCATAATCATTTGGCATTCTTTTCCTAATTTCAGCATGATTATATCCAGAACGCAAATAGCCATCACCCTGTTTTGATGCAATTGATATTCTTCTCATATCATGATAGTCTACATATGTTGGATCCTGTGATGCAGGGTAGTCATGCTCATGCATAATACCCCTTCTTGGATTTCCATAATAATCTTCACTCTTGCCATTTCTATCTAAATCTGGATGTGAGATGTAATGTCTGGACAACTCCCTGTTATCATACTCCATTACAGCTTGCTCATAGTCCAATCGACCATTAGGAGCTACCCTTCTAGGTATATCATCATACTGGTATAAATATTCATCTTGAGCTGCTCTGGAATGTGATCTGTAATTAAAATAATCTGCATGCTCAGACCTGGAAGGACTAAACTCACATCGATGGTCGCACCTAATATTCCTCTGCCCAATTTCAGGACCTCTACTAGTGTCTATGGGTGGCCTTTGGCCGTGTCCACTAAACCCTGCACCTTCTGCAAGTTTTCCGCTGCTCCTAGGCTGATCATAAGATGAAAATGAACAGACACCATCACCATGCGAGCATGGAAAATCACTCCTCCTCGTTTCCACGGAGCAGTTTCCATAATCCCTCAAGTGAGAAGTACCTGTAAAATCCTTTACATAAGAGGGAGATAATGTGGAATAGGAAGCATCCCTATCTCTTGCATAAAATATTGTTTTATCAGCCCCACTATGGGATTCTGTGATGGGTTTCCTATCCACAGGCAAATGCTCTCGGTGACGCAGTCTTTCATGCTCAAATATCCCTGTTCCCTCACCGTGGGATTCTGAAATGGGTTTCCTATCCACAGGCAAATGCTCTCGGTGATGCAGCCTTTCATGCTCAAATCTCCCTGTTCCTCCACCGTGGGATTCTGTAATGGGTATCTTATCCACATGCAAATTCTCTCGGTGATGCAGCCTTTCATGCTCAAACCTTCCTGTTTCCCCACCGTGGGATTCTGTAATGGGTATTTTATCTACAGGCAAATGCTCTCGGTGGTGCAGCCTCTCATGCTCAAATCTCCCAGCTGGCACACTCCTTGACGGTGGAGGCAAGCGCCCACCATCTTCCTCCTCATATCCTGATGTTACACCTACACCGATATCCGGAATAGACCTATATGAACTTCCAACTTCATTTTCACTTCGCAAAAACCTCTGATTCACAATACTCTTTCCACCACCTAATCTGCTTTCAATCAAATCCTTATCTCTATCGAGATAAACACGTTTCATATCCAAATCCAAATTTTCGTCACCAACACCACGGTAATCCTCAGTTTTTGAATACTCATATCTAGGTCTCAACCCTGAAGTTGATGGTGAAGTACTTCTACAGCCAACCCCATCATCAAAATGTAACCTTTTCTTCATTTGATCAACAGGAGGAGACCTAGATTGAACCCTACCACTTCTTCTACCATTCAAATGCCAATCAGAATCCCTCCCTTCAAATCCATCACCACCACCCCTTTTGCTACCACCACTACCAACTCTTCTCACTCCATCCACCTTCAGAGGACTCAATTTCACCGGCGACGGATCCAACCCATCACGACGGTTTCTCCTAAACGGGTCAGGACCCGAATCAACCCTTTGCTGGGTACGCAGCTTCGGAGAAAGAGAAACTGCAGCGTGATCTTCTTCGCGCTGTCTGAATTGCATAGTTGTTAATTGAGTAAATAAAAGTAAACCCTAAATACCCTTATAGTTGAATTTAGGAATAAATCGAGAAAAAAGGGAACTTTTGTAAAAGGGAAAAACCCTAGTGATCCTGAAACCCTAACCCTAGAAAAGGGGATTAAGATAGAAATGAAGATGCAATTGATCAAACCTTTTGAGGAAAAACGCGAAGTTGCATGATCGATATAATAGGAATGGTGAAAGTTTGAGTCAAAGTGTGAAGTGAATGAGTGTAACTGAAAATGGAATTCACAAGATTGTTTTGTTTAGATTCATTGTTTTCGCGTTTATGCGATATATACTCTTCTTTGTACTTTTCTTTTTATGGATAGTGGTATAATACAACTCCACTTGTATTAATCAAAATTATTTAGCTAATTATTGTAATTTTGTCCAAAAAAGCTAATTATTGTGTATCTATCAACATCGCCATATCTATATCTATGGAGTATTGTGAGTTTGGTAGATACTCAAATGTTTTATGAGTTTAATTTAATTAATTTCTCTAAATAATTTACCTTAATTTTTAAAATGCATGATAAATATTTTGAGTTTGTCCCACAAGTCCTAGTCCAACAAGCTAAATTGCTAGATTGAAAGGCGTGACTTAGATTTGAACTTTTTACTCCTTCATATTTTTGTATAAATTTTCAAGTCATTGTTAACTATTGAAAACAACAATTATTTATTAAAACAGTATACGTAAATATAGGGTTAATTAAGTAAATGATCATCATTATTGAAAAAAAATAAATGATCTCTATAAATATTTAGAATTTCCTTTTTAATCTCTACAAAATAAAATCGCACTTTTTAATCGTTGTAAAATTTTACGTCAGCATTTTTAGTCCCTATAAAAATTTTCATCAATATTTTTATTTCTTTTAAAAAAAATTGTCAATATTTTTTGTCCTTAAAATACTAAAGAAAAATGTCACGAGGACTAAAAAAATATATGATTTTATTTTGTAGGGACTAAAAACAAAATTCTGAATATTTATAAGGAATAAGGATTTGAAAATCAACTATAAAATGTGCAAGTTTCAATACAAATTTATTATTTTAAATTTCATAACATGTGCAAATTTGCATATGATAAAAAAAAAATTGTATTTAATAGTTGAACTTAAATTTTCCTTTAACGAATTATTTTTTTGTTGAACCTCATCAACCCTTTGAACTCAATTACATATTTAAATGATAGGAAGGTTTGGTCCAAACCTATGGAACATCGAGACCATCCTGAGTCACGTTCACCAATTTAACATAGGTGTCAAACTGTCCCCTATAATGTCTATGATCAACAAAATGAGGATACCATTAATCACCTATTTATGGAGTGTAATTGGACAAGAAGGGTATGGTTTGCAGAAACCGTGATGCATGTTTTCTTCAATTTTTGGAGTTGAAGTATGAAGATCGATGAAGATGGGGAAATCTATGGTTTTTTATTTGTGATTTTTTATTTTTAATAAAAACTAATTAAAAATTATAATTTGTTGATTTGGACTTGTCACTTCAGAATTAAAACGGTCACTTAAACATTTTTTAACTGTGTTTGATGAAAAACGGAAACGGCGCAAACTTTTCATTATTATTATAACTTAAACACTTGTATTTTGTCTTTTAGTCAAGGGTGTAAACTTTTTGTATTTGTTCCATTTTTTCATTTTGGTTTCTCATAGGTTACTCCACTTGAGTTTATCCTATTCAAGATGTGACACACTAAATATGGACATCTATCTCAATTGGTATTCAAACTTTTGTTCGTCACGTTGTGAGAGTCTAACCCCGTCCGTTAGACTATACACGTTGGTTTTAAAAATAACGGTTATCTATAATAAAAAAAAGAGTAAGTATTTCAATATTCATTTGATCGTTTGTAAGCAAGTATCTCTTGTTTGGCCACATGTATAAAATATAAATATCTAAATAAAAATACTTTGAAATTCAGTTGAGTAGATAAAAAATTATTTAAATGACAGAATTTGGTCTAACTATGAAAAAGTTATTATATTTTCTTGTCTATAATGTTGATCAAAGAAAATTAAGTATTGATTAAAAACCATTTTGATCCTATCCTACCAACCATGGCTGCAGGCCTGCAGCAAATCCTTAAATACATATCTTTAGCTTGAAGGAATGTAAGTTGGTACCTATTATCTCCCTTTGAATATAAGATTGTAACTGCCTTTTTGAGAAAAGCAATGGTTTTAAAGAATCTACTAGTGGTCACCAATATAAAACCTCATCACAAAGCAGGTGTTAATTGTGGATTCAATAACAGATTAATTCCAGATATATAGTATAATGTCAGCCAAATACATCCAATATTTCTATTACAGATTCTCATAATAAAGGCAAGTGGCAAAGAGCTTTTGAATGTCACTTACTGCTTTTAAAAGTCACAAAAAAAAAAACAAGTTGTTGAGATGGACAGAAAGAATATTGAAGTGAAAGCAAAACAAGCTTCTGCTAACTCACATAGGCATAAGATAACAATAGGAGTAAGTCTTTGAGAAAACTCATGTGTCTAATTTGCAGAAAGAGAGAAAAAATGCAGAAAATGAAGAACCTTGGGAGTATTGGAAGCAGTGGGAGGTTTTCAACAGAAGAATGTGAAGATGAGGATGTTTCAAAATCGGCCATTTCCACATTACAAGCTAAGGAAGAAGAGATTGAGAGGAGAAAGATGGAGGTGAAAGAGAGAGTTGAACTTCAACTTGGACGTGCCGAAGAAGAGACAAGGCGTTTGGCTCACATTTGGGAAGTAAGTTCCATGTTTAGAAAAAACATATGTGATTGTCTCTCTTAGGAAATCCATGCAGTCAAGCGGTCAACAAATTTGATTGCTCGATAAAGATCAGAAAATCTAGATTTGAAGTTTATATTTAACTCTGTTTAAGTCTGATTTACCGTACTTCAAATATTAGTCATCCAATCTAGTTTGCTGACTATCATTTCTTGGAACAAAATTTCTTAAACTAAGACATATTACTTCTTATTCCCATGTTGACAATAGAAAGCTTCAGTTATTGAAATTAAATTCTATTGGCTATGCTAACTACTAATGTCATATTCATTCTGTCGTATAATGATAATCTAGGAGCTTGAAGTGATGGAAGATCCTATGAGGAAGGAAGTCGCAATGGTGCGTAAGAAAATTGACTTGGCTAACAAAGACGTAAAGCAACTTGGACAGAACTACCAGAAAAAGGTATGACAACCATATTGTCTTCTGTTGAATAATAATCCATTAATATGATCAGCATCAAGCTTCTACTATTCTGCCTTGATTTGTCTTGTAAATTTTGGGATTACTTTCTTCATATATAACAAAATATTAAGAGTGAAAACTAACCTTCAAAATTCACTTAATAGGAGAAAGAGTACAAAGAAGCCTTTGAAGCTTTCAATGAAAAGAACAAAGAGAAGAATCATTTGGTAGCGACATTAACTGAGGTATAGTACTCAACACATGTGTTATGACTTATGACTTCGATTCCAATTACCATGGTAACAATATTTTACTTCTTTTCATGGTTGCAATTTTTTTATCTTATTAATAGATGCTGGCTGAGAGTGAAAGAATAAGGATGAAGAAACTGGAGGAGCTATGCAAGACCATAGAGTCGGTGTCACTGAAACAATAATCTCTGACAGTGTGTGTTGTGTTTACTAGCTTGGCTTATTCAACTTCCAATGGCTTGTATTTAAATGTTATTCAGATTGCTTTGTGCGTGGACTTAACAAAATAAGGTTTAACATTCTCACGTTTGATTGATTGTAAAAAAGAAAGGCAAAGTTAGTTCGATTGTTCCTTGTAATTGTATCTTAATTCAAATGCATTAGCAATTTTCATTATACTCTGCTGAATGGCATGTGATGCCTAACCAAGCAGATTCACTCTGCGAGTAATCTTTAAATGTTTCCATATTCTAAATCCATCACTAAATCTCGAGCACTTGAGTGAAACCAAGGGGTAAGGAGTAATTCAAAGAGTGGTAATATACTAACAGATCATTTGCACTCACAAATTATTTTAACATGTAATCACAATACAAATCTCAATACTTCTAGTACAGGTGAATTCATATTCTTAAATAGATATTGAAGTCGTGTTAGAAGTACATACCCTCAATAATTCTCTTTTGACAAGTTAAATAATTGATTCAATAATTCATAGACTGCAGGTAACATTTTGAAACCCCCTTCCTTATAGGATTTCAAAACTTCCTTCCTCAGACAGCTCGACACAACAAAATAATTTAATGCACATTATAACCCTACCAGTCAACAATTAACCCAAAATCCCAAATGTAGAAGTCGCGGCACGGGTATATATCAAGCAATGTAGCCTATGTTATCCTGACACTGTTACTTAAAGTTACCATCGGCTGCAGCCCCATTTTTCTTTTTGGTGACAGAAGGGGGTTTAAAAACACCAACAAACAACAGAAAGCAAAACAAAAGTAAAAGCCTCTAGGGAAAACAATCCTAGAATTGTCTGCTAAAAGAGTAAAAGAAATAAAATCAGGTGGGAACTCAAATCCGCAACAATCCAATTTGAGATAAACCATGCTTTGCAAATGTGCCAGCGACTTGATCCGCCTCGCCGCGAGTATGAGAAAAATTGACCTTAGGAGCACTCATTGCCGAATGATGAATGCCTTTCACAAGGCCATAGCAAGGATGATTAATAAAAAAAAACATGTCACAAGATGATTTACAGCCGCTGAAGAATTGGATTCAATGGCAATAATCGGTACCCTCTCGAGATAGCTAAATTCAAACCTCTTTTCATTGCCCACAACTCAGCTGATGTAATTGTGCATGTTCCAATATTCTCAGCAAATCCCAACAGAAACTCCCCATCACAGTTACGAATTGCACCGCCACAAGCACTAGTACGCCTTGATTGGCAACTGCACAGGGAGGTTTGAATTGAGATAGCTAAATTCAAACCTCTTTTGATTTCCCACAACTCAGCTAATGTAATAGTTTGTGTTCCAATATTCTCAGCAAACCCCGTCAGAAACTCCCTGTCACAGTTACGAATTGCAGCGCCACAAACACTAATAGTACGCCTTAATTAGCAACTGCATTGTCGCAATTAACTTTCACCCAATCCTCCATAGGATGATTCCATCGAATAGCACTAGAGTTTCCCGAATTAGCTCTGCCGAACCTGGATATCCTCCAACAGCCTTGGCCAGTTCTGTAATTTCATCCACTCGATTTCTTACCTGGTAAAGAACATCCAACGCACTAACAGAGGCATTATTGAATATCACATCAATTCGAGTTTTCCAAATGCAATTCAAGATAACCACAAGAGGCATTATTGAATATCACATCAATTCGAGTTTTCCAAATGCAATCCAAGATAACCACAAAGGTAACACTCCAATCCTCAATCTGTAGATTCTGTAATAGCCATTCTTGCCACTGTAATTGGTAAAAATTACTTGCCCAAAATTCTGTAATAGCAGTCCAAATCGCAACAGCATTAGAGCAGTCGTGGAACGCATGTAGGAGTGATTTTGTATCAGTTTTGCAGACCAGGCAGCGGTCATCGGAATCACACGCATTTCATTTGTAAATAGAACTTCACAAACAAGTTTCCAAATAAAACGCCTTAGTCTCGCAGGACCTTTCCGCGACCACAACAGGGGGGAAAATGCGCTGCTGATAGTGAATTTCCAGATCTTGCAATAAGGGATAGACTGATCTGTTATCAAATTCATCATCACTAGTCAACTTCCAGGCAAGAGAAACATCGATGTAAGCATGATATGGCGGTACCAAGGATCTGATACTGTCAATAACAGTCACAGGCAGAACCTGCTACAGAGTAGCTGCCATTTTGCATATACCGCACCAAAATTGGTGAGAGCATACGGCAAAAGCTGATTGTAATTGGGGACCCAATGATCAGGCCAAAATCTCACATTTTTACCATTACCAAACCTTGGTAATCAAATCATAATTGCACTTATAGTTTGCTCAAACGGTATTCAACCAAACTACCAGATCACTTGGTGCAAATTTTTCCCCACGCCGTTAAGTGCATATTCTCTCCCCACATAAAAGCAATGCCCTGAAATTCACTGGTCTCAACTTATTCTAATGTGCATCCTTTTGCATTACAACATATGTTAAGAAATGCTTTGTAAACCACAAATCTGAAGGCCCAATGAACTTAAAGAAACTTCACATAATCACACATGTAGACAAAATAATTAGTTCATCAAATCATCTTAACTTAACAAAATAAAAAGCAATGCCCTGAAACTATACAAAACATAAATTACCACAATTTTAATGAAAAAAAACCAGTTCTGATGACTGATTGCAGCAAGGGTGAGCACTGAGCACACGAGAAGAACAAACACAGCAACTATGAGTTTCATAGCATTTGATCTTCTATGAATTCGCTAAATTAGTTTTCTATCCTTCGTTAGAAGTACAGAAGTACCAGATTTTTCGTGCTACATAGCCTTTATACTCTACATAAGTAGTAGTTTTGCATTCTCCAATCACGCACATTTGATCACAAAAACACTCACAATTGATATGCTCTCACACATCCATCAAGTTATGAATTAAATTAAAGCCACCTCTATGATCCTATCAAGTTCACTGCTATCAGTTACAACAAACCAGCTACGTAACTATAATCCTATCATAATACTCAAATGTTATAGGCACTAGCATATAATAATTATAATTGGTGATTCACCCTGGTAAGTACAGTAATACAAATCGCATTTTTCCATTACTTTTCCAACCCTACAAACAATATTAGATTGAACCGTATTCCAATTCTTGCATACACCAAGGAACTAGATCTCAGACAAGCATTGACAACTTCAGGAATCAGAACCAGTATAAAATGCAAAAAGAATTTAGGGCAAAATAAAATTTCATTCCATAACTTTTTCATAGTCACATCGAAACTAGTAGATCCAAAATAAACTTTACATACACCCTAATTATTCAAGAGCTAGTGAATTTGGTGACGGCTTTGGTTCCCTCAGACACAGCATGCTTGGCAAGTTCACCAGGAAGAACAAGACGAACAGCAGTCTGAATCTCCCGAGAGGTGATGGTAGGTTTTTTGTTGTAGCGAGCGAGTCTGGAAGATTCCTGAGCGAGCTTCTCAAAGATATCATTGATGAAGCTGTTCATGATCCCCATAGCCTTGCTTGAGATACCAATGTCAGGATGAACCTGCTTGAGAACCTTGAAGATGTAGATCTTGTAGGTTT
>Ga0228711_1003828_pt1 | contig 23340 bp, 17 predicted proteins | sample MedpolnodulmetaG_2_FD_177996 | JGI IMG/M metagenome (GOLD analysis project Ga0228711, IMG submission 177996) | Root nodule microbial communities from Medicago polymorpha collected in Santa Monica, California, United States - brown nodules | ecosystem: Host-associated > Plants > Roots > Nodule...
GAAGGAAAAAGAGGGGGGGGGGGGGTTTAATTTTTTTAACTGTTTTAGTAATTAAAATATTACATGATAATAATATATCATCTCATTCATCTTAGTTTAGAAAATTTCATCTAAAAATCTTTTTTCGAAAAAAAGGAGAAACTACAAGTCTTTCCTTCAACAACTTACCTGCCCAAGTATAAGCTAAGAAAACGAAAGTACAATACTTGTAGCCCCACAAAATCAAAACTTGAGCAAACATCAGAACAGAATCACAAAAGAACAAGTCTACATCAAGGACATTAGAAGTGTGATAATCATAGTCAAAGCAGGCTCCACCAGAAATTGCAAATCAAAACACCCCTAGACTCACCTCACAGGACACTACACTACCCCATCTTTTTTAATATCTTTAGAAAAATCATACAACAAAGTAAAGTAATAACAACAAGGCCACCCACCCTCCCTCATTCACCTACGCCAACATAAAAGTCTCTTCACACATACTACTATACTAAATTTATATTCCCTGTAGATTCAGTGGCTGGTGGTGGTCCATTGTCCCCAGTCCCACAACCAAAAGGCCAAAGTTGAATGTCATTATTTAACTACAAAAAGGACGGAGAATTTTTTATGGGCCATGGTGGCCTATCAAACATTCAATAACACCTACCATCGTTGACAAATAATCATACAAATATTTCTTCATTATTTGACACCAAATAGAGGAATTTCATTCAACTTCAAGGTTTTTTATTTTAATTTTTTTAATTTTAACTATTGAGTCCTGTAACATTTTACATGGAACGAATTAATGGCTAGTACAGTAGAACCTAAGAGGCTAAGATGGATACTTTGATACCATCATTGATCCATTAAATGTGACAAGCAAATACAATTATGTATTGATGTCACTAACAAACAATGCAAATAAAGGAAACATCATAAATGACACGTTTTGTACCAAAAACATTTTTCAGGGTAACCATAGCAATACGACATAAATAAACAGCTCACTTGCATAAAATAAAGGATTAATAATTTATCGGTGTGTAGTAAACTTAAGGATTAGTCAAGATAAAAATGAACATTCACACTAACACATACACACGTGTATAGAAAAGAAGAAAACAAAACTTAGAAATGAAGGAATGAAATTAATGGATACGAACCAAACTTCCACGAAAAGCGGCTTGGATCTTAACGGCAGCCCATTGTTCTCGTATCCTGACGATGCCATTACTGCTGTAATTAAATCTGACAACCTCGGCAGCATTTGCTACGGCAACCTCCGCAGCTGCTGCCGCGGCAGCGGCCACAGCGATGGCCTGTCTGTTATTATTATTGTTGTTTTGAACATGTTCTGTTGGAAACGTGACGTGGCTGCTATGTTGTTGTTCTTCTCTGTATGATTTTACAAAACTCCATCTACGTTTCTCTTTAGGTGGTTTTTGATCAGAAGAAGAACCATGTTCGGTTTTTTTGAGACCAAGAAGGCCACGAAACCACCTTGATGCTTTTCCCATTGATATGTAGAAAGTGGAAACAAGAAGAGAGTTTCGTTGAGAAGGATGGGAAGGAAAGAGAGTGAGATGAGAGGATGGGGGGATTTGTTTGGAGTGAGTGAAGAAGAGAAGAGAGGAAAGAGTGTCTTGTTTTGGAGTGTCAAGGCAAATCAACTTTATTAACACACTTTCCAATTATCTCTACAATCATCAAATTGTATCTATAGTGTTTACTTTTGGACCGTCAGGCCAAATCAAACTTTTACTAACTCATTTTCGGTATTTGGAACTTAATTAAAGTCTAGTTAGTCACCAATTATTTAATACTCCTCTCCTCTGTCCCTCTATCTAAACACCATTTATATGTTAGTGTAATTAATATGTTTGTCTTGTGTGTTAGTATTACTAAATTCTATTTTATTTTTATATGGATTAAATTTGATTTTTCATATTTCAAAACAAGTTAGAAGTATTAATTAGGGGCATGTTTATGGAGAAAAAAAAATAATTGTATCTAGTAATTTGAAAAGAAGTTTATATTTAAAGGAAAAGGTTCAACACAAATCAAAAGGAAAAGGTTCAACACAACGTGACACGAACCTTCCAAACTCCGTAAACACCTAAACCACCCAAAAAGCACAAACAAGAGCTAGTGACGACGAACATGGACCCGTGTAACAGATCCTGCTTCTAAAGGAAATCACCCCAGCAAGCACACCCCGACCACAATTGAATAACCTCCAACACCACTGCATCACCACCACTTAGCAAAATCAAACCCTCGTTAAGGCTCCCGTTCACAATGTGTTTCGACACCAAATCCACGACCACCCATCCAAACCACACCAAGACAACCCCCACGTACACCCACACAAACCGAATCACCACCACCAATCAAACCCACCACCACCACAAAACGCCGCCGCCAAGCCTCCTCACCAAGAAACAGACGGCAACATAAACACAAATCTAGTGGAATATGATACCCAACAAAACCCAAGCAGCGACGCTGGTCTGAAGCGGAAACACAACCCAACCCAGATCATCAAAAGGTTTTCGTCAGTGACAAGAAGAAAGCGGTCGTCGTCGAAGTAAACAACACCCAAGCCAAAAAACATACCACCCCATCACCTCCAAATCAGACATCAACCTCCAAACCGCTCCATGCGGCACTACACTACAACACCTACTCTCCACAACAACACCCACCGAACAACCACCACGTCACCGCCATAACACCCTCGTCATTGCCAAACACGACCATGTTACTAAAGTTTCTGCTCAACAAAACACTACAATGTCGAACCCCACACATCTATATCACTGCCATACTTACCAAACTAATATTTGGGCAAACGGCTGGAAAAATGGCAGTTCATAATGATGAGCAAAGAGCAAGCGGCTACTGATGAATGATTGTATTAGAATCACATCAGGATTAAACCTAAGGACTATATAGAAAAAAGGAAAAAGGATATATACAAGAGGGACCAAACCAAAACCCTCAGAAAAAAGAAGAGATGAATAAAAAGAGAGAATAATGTAAAACTAAGGGAAACGATCTCTAAACTTTTTTGCTCTGATATCTCTCTAGACAAATACCGCAGCTTCTCCCTTCTTCCAAAACCAGCAACCCAGATGTAGACTCTAGGCTGCGGTGGTGCGACGAGATTTCATCTCTGCACCACCTTCTCCAGCCCTTGCTCTTCGTTCGCGGTTTCGAGTCGGATTCCCTTTTTATTTGGTAGTGTTTTTCATTTTTGTTCCAGATCTGACGCCTGACGACCCTCCAACGTTTCTCTCCTACATCTACTATTCCGACCTACACTACTTCAGACCTTCTATTCACAACTCCGTTAAAACAAGGGACCAAAATCGCTGATTAAAAATTGTTAAAATAAAGAGACCAAAACTACATATAAGTCAAAAATTAAAAAAAATAGTTTATCCCTTCTTTTGTTTCTTTAGCCATGTTTTCTAATTCGAGTCAAGGCGTTTTTCATTGTTTAATTTGGTCAACATGATGTTGAAATAACACAATTATTCATAACATGTGTACAATGTTACCATTTTTGCATATTATCAATCCAACTCCGTTGAAAAGTTGCTACTTACCCTATTTGATGTTTGTGACAAATCTACATCAGCTTTTAATTAATAATTTTTTAATAGAAAACAATCCTTTAAAAATACAAAAACCTAAAGTTAAATTCAAATTAAATTATTCAAACCATTTAAATTTCTAGATTTTTAGTTGTCAAACCTAGAAATATTAATATGGGTTTGGAGGGTTGTAGGGCTAACAAACAAAGAAATTAGATTTTTGCTCTCCCCCCAACACAAAACACTCGCGCCTGCAGTGTTATCGAAAATGCCTCTGCGTTAGTTAACTAACGCAAGTGTAAGAATATGTGTTAGTTAACTAATGTTGCGCTACTTAAGTAACACACGTATAAAGAATTGCGTGAGTTAACTCACGCAACCATTAGCACATGTGTGAGTTAACTCACGCCCAGTCTGTGCAAAAAACCAGAAGAGGCAGAAACCTCTATTTTCCCTAATTTTCCAATCATTCTTTCATACATTCATTCAAGCAAACATTCATTCAGTCAATTGCATACATTTTTCATCATTCATTCAAACATTCATTCAATCAAGCATTAAACTCATAATTATATTACGAAAAATAACGGAATAAAACAACGGAATAAAATAACAAATAATGTCATAAAAAACGCCAAAAAGCATAAATGTAATAGGATTACAACTAAATCCAACAAAATGTCATAAAAAAAACTACACAAGTCATACTGGTCCATCTCGTGGACTCCTACTCCTCCTCCGCGGAGCCGACATCTGCTCCAGCATGCTCCACTCGGACTGCATCCCCTGCATCAAGCGCATAACCTCCTCTAGATTACGAAACACATCAGGATGCCCCATTGCACCGTCCACTCTGGCTCTGATATTGTTGATGATCTGGTATGGGTCGAGAGGATGCCTGACCCACTGCTGCTCAACAATAACCTCCTCGTAAGGAGGGACAGGACGAGGAGGGGCATCAACTGCGTAGTCAGGAATGGCCGCAGGGGGGTTCACAATAGGATGTGATACTCTAACGAACCATCTCATGTACCCTTTAGTATTAGCCCATGACTGGTTATCCGGAACCGGATGACCCCTCTGCTGATGGCTGAGGACATGTAGAGCAAACTCCGTGAAGGCCTAGGCCACGTCATCTGTCGCAAGAGCCTCAATGTCTGTAGGAGGCCTGGGCCGTGTCTGGACATACCCGTACTGCCTAAGAACCCGCTCTTGCAAGTGACGGACCATCCTGTCGCTGCCAACCATGATCCATCCGGAGTACAAGCATATGTTCTGAAAGGGCGTGATGTGTCATCGTCTCTCGTACGACCTCCAGGTGACATGAGAATGGTCCAACGAATTAATGGCAGCTCGGTATTGTCCAGGATTAGAAAAGCCCCTAGGAGGTTTCCGTTGGCTGACAAGCAGGGAAACAGTAGGGTCGTAGTCCTCATCTTCAGTCCTCAGAATGATGTTCGTGAAGTGTGCCAAAGTCCATCCTTGCAAACACAAAGAAATGAATTTATATCAGCACAAGTATTATACAAACAACTATACATTTACGATCCAATAAGTAAAAAAGAAGAAAAACAAATATTACCACAAGCAAGGTCATGTAACCACCACAGGAGGCCATAGATGAGTCGGACTTAAGAGATAGCTGATCATATAGGAAAACAAGTCTCATCCCACCCCATGACCAGGTGTCCAACTCGTCCATATCTTGCAGCGCAAGCAGCCACGACATATTAATGTTTTTGTTGTTCTTGCCGGGAAAATGGTCTAGCCAAGCAAGAGCAACAGAAACGCCTTAATACAGGCCAACCTAACACGAGCTCGCTCGTCTTGCTCCTCCTGTGTGTCAATCTCAAGCAGTTGATTACACCTATTCAAGAGCTCCTCGTAGCGCCTCTTCAGTACACCAAAAATGACGTGAGCAGCACCCTGTTTTGTCATCTCCTTAGCGGCAGCCTCTGTTGTAAAAAGTAGGTCCACCTGCATCATCTCTAGCCCCTTCTCAAGGGTTAACTCTCTACCAGGAAGGAGCCTCCCAGTGATGGGGATGCCTAGAGACACGCCAAATCATCTAGTGTGATGGTTATCTCCCCAACGGGTAGATGGAAGTTATTGGTCTCCTCATGCCATCTCTCTGACATCGCACAAACGAACCCGTGAGAGATGTTCTCGTACCCACTAGTCAGGAGGGGAGTAAGACCGGACATATTCACTTCATCCCAAAACCATTGGTTTTGTTCACACGGCTGAGGGATTGTCAGGTTTTTAAGGCTCAGCTTCTTCCCGTGTGAGATACCTTTCACCCTATGTTTTTTTCGAAACCGAAATATAAAAACAGAAAACAACAAACAACACCGTTAAATAAATAATAAGTAAAATAAACATTAAATATATTCTAACATAAATTTTAATTCTAACATTAAATAAGTAAAGTAATAATTAGAATAAGTTATATAAATAGTAAAAGAAATAAAATAAACATTAAAATATACTTACATCAGCATCGACCCAAATCCGGCATGCCACATGTCCACCAAAGTGAGGTAAAAGCATGAGCTCATAAGGCCCCCTGCATAGGTGTTCAGTCCGGCCTCGTACACCACCCTCGACACCCCCTGAAAACGACCCCCACCATCATGCTGCTGAGGCTGCTCAATATCAGCCTGCTGCCGAGGCTCCTCAATATGAGGCTGCTCCTGCTCAATACGAGGTTGCTCATGATGATCCTCATACTGATGCTGCTGATACGCATCAAACTGATACTGGTGAGGCTGAGGCTCCTCAAAATGATACGCCTGATCCTGCGCCTGCTCATACACCTCATAATCCTGCTGATACTGTGTCGGATCCACCGTCTGGGATGGACCCGTCTGTGACGTTGATCCCCCAGCAGCATCAACTCTACCAAGTCTCATTCCCCCACCTCTCCCTCGACCAGCCATAGGAGGGTGTAATGCTTGTTTCTCCCTCCGTAAATTACTAGTAGGGGCAGACCTCCCTGCCCTAAATCTGTCACTCCTATCCTGAGGCGGCTCAGGAGGTCTCTGAGACATATTTGCACAACATTTCAAAAAGCAAAATATCAATGACACATTTTCACACGGACATTGTGTCATTTCTAACAATTCAACAACAACACTAATATTTCAACAGTGTCAATTCAATCCGTAAAATACCACATTGTAGTCAAACTAACTATAATCAACATTAACAAACATATTTCTAACCAATTTCATCATTAACATTGAAAAAATCAAAAGAAAATTCATTGAGACATTTTAACAAACACCTAGAGTCCATATTTCAATCAACTTCAAATCAAACAATTTCAAAACCCTAAAACTACCACATTTCACTATAAACAACATCTAATATACTATTCCTAACTTAATTTATCACTAACAATCATAAAATCTAACATGCAAACAAAATTTATATAAACTTAAAAATGTTAAATTTCTTATAAAATTCGAAAATTTCAACCAAAAAAATGCAATGAAATAGGATAATCATCACTTACTTGATATTGTGGGAGAAATTGGCTTTGAATGGCGCAAGAATGGTGAAAATCGCACTTGGAGGGGAAAAATTCGTGTTTGGAGAAGTTGAAAAAATGAGGCACTGTGTCTCTGTTTTGCTGATAAATGACTTAAGTCATGCATACATTATAACGTGCGTTAGTTAAGTCACGCTACGTGACTTAACTAGCGCAGGGGTATTATGGTATTTTTAGTTGGGTGGGAGTGAATTGTGGTGGGGGCAGAGCAGAAATCAAGAAATTATTGACCAATTCAACCCCACGAAGCAAAACTATACGACCATTGACCCACCTACTCATTTGTCTATCCCGTACAACATGATTTTAATACTGAAGTGGTTGATAAGTGATTTTGTTCCGTCACACAAACACAATGAAGGTCTTATTTGCAAATCAATGTGGGTCACCAACAGAATCGAAAAGGGAAACGGGAAGGAATAGAGTTGCCTACATATGAACAAATGGAGCTAGTTGAATTAATTATTATAAACAAACAGGGACATTGTTGAATTAATTGTAAACAATTGATCTCATCGCTAACATAAATAATTTGCAGATTGAGAAGCTCGCGATCCCAGCACAGCAAAGGAACGAATCACAAGCGGAAAATGACGGATTGATACCCACTCACATAGGGAGGGACCATTCTTTGCCTTACGGCTACTAATTCACACGCATTTATGCTTCTCTCATTCCTTTTCCATTTTTCACACACACACACACACACACACACACACACACATATATATATATATAAATCCTAATCACCACCTCTATATGACGTCAAAGTTAACATTTAAGACCGCAAACTAAAGGAAATGATTAATAAGGAACTATAGATAAACTACAAATAAGATAAAGAAACAAATATGTAATTTGGATTATTTTTTTTGAAGTAGGAAAAAAATTATTATAACATGTATTATTTTTGTTTCCTTTCATAATTCATAGTGTTTATACAAATGTTGTAAAACTACATTAATAGTATATCACAATTTTACTACTAATCTGTTTCACAATATTTATTACTTTTGGAGAACAATTTTGTTTAACATTACTTGTCACTTTCAAGCTTCACTGCAATATTAATTATTGACTCGTCAATAATATCCTTACTTATTTATTGTAGAAAGAGAAATAATAAATGGTTAAAAATATTATAGAAAAAAATACACATAATTTCATAAAAAATAACAAAATTTATTTGAGTTTTGATATGTGGAAATTCATAAAAAAAACGACAAGTATTATCAAACAAATAAATTATATAAGGTAAATGTTAACTTGTGCCCTTAAAGCACAAATTTAGAAGCTAAATGTAGAAATAATATATTGGAATGCGTGCATTAAATTTAATCTTTAATGTTTTAATGAATTGAATGCACAAAGTTTAAGGGAATATTTCTTTTTTTGGATTTCTTAACATGTGCCCTAAGGGTACAAGTTAACACTACCCATTATATAATAGTAAGGTCATATTAACTTATGCCTTTAAGACACATGTTAAACAACAACAAAAAAAAAGCAATTTTATATTGAAAAACACAATATGTCAATTTTTAAAAAGTTGAATACACGACTTTTGATACACATATTTCTATAATAAGTTCCTTAATATTACCCTTAAAGTCACGAGTTAGCATTTGTTTTTTTTTTTCTTTTCTATGTCTTTCCATCCCTTTACCTCCAAACTTGCAAAATGGCTTAGGCTCCTCCCGCATTGCATATGCTTTGAGTTTGAGACTTTAGTCTAGTTTAGGAATTTGGGGAAAAGCGAGAAAGAAGTGGAGTGAAAGACCATTCATATTTTGACCATAATTGTTGGCTTTGCAATCCACCAAATATTCGTTTTACAATCTATCTAAGGACCACTCCACGGTACTTTCTTTTTGACAATTTATTTCATTTACTACGAAACAAAGCAATACTATAAAATACAGCAATTGAAGCAGGAGAAACGTAAGACAATAGGAGGCAAAGATACTGTGGCAGATTTGATCAGAAGGTTAAAACAATGATGCGTGCGTGCTTCTTCTTCTTTCTTTTGTACGAACACCAACCTTCGTTCTGTCAATTGTCGGCATCATACATCAACCATGGCCCCATTATGTGGGTCACGTGATCTAGCAGTAGTGTACTAGTATCAGTATGCTAGTATATGAATAGGATTAGGGCTCAGTGTTTTTGCTTGTTACGTACCATTTACTAGTTACTACTACAATAGCCACTAGTTTGGTACCACTCTAACCCTTGGTCAATAAAGCTACTAAAATATGACATTTTTTCCCTTCGGATTTGTGTGTTATCTTTGAGTTAAGGCCAAGTCAATTTACTGCGTATCTTTCTAATTTTATTGAATGTTTTCGGATGGAATTTGGATTTTCTCTTTTTCCTTTATCCATACTTCATCAAGCTGTATCTATCACTTTTTAAATTTTAGAGAAATGATAAAGAGAAAAAAAATTTAAAAAAGAAAAAGATCTTAAGAGAGAAGATCAAGATATAGATACAAATTGGAGAAAAAAAAGAATAAGAGGAAGAAGATGATCCAAATACCCTAAATGGATTACAATATGACATTTTTTTTAAGGATACAATATGGCATTTTAGAATCCGGAAATAAGTGCTATTTTCTTACTTGCTAGTAGCTACCAGTAAACAATTATTTATTTATTTTTGACAAAGCAAAGAATGTCTCTTGTATAGGATTGAAATTGTGATATACTATTTGTTAACAAGTGCCCTTAGACCTAACGGCAATTGTTAAGAATACCAAAATTAGTAACTTTGCATTGTATTAACAAATTTTTAACTTTTGAAAAGTCAAATTTTTCATTTTTCATCATATCTCAGTACAATATTTTTATTCTTATGCTCTTAACCAATTTCTTAAGAACACTTTTTAGCATTTTCTTTTTTTTTCATCGGCGGTTTATTTTGTAAGATTAGAGAAGACTGTCCATAGTGTAAACAATCCTAGCTGTATACACGTGAGATCCTATCCAAAAATAGCATTTTCCATTGTAGTTTCTAAAACTAGAAATTGCCTTTATACATCATTCACCTGTTTTTTTCCTTGAGTAATTCACCTATATTTTTTAAATGTTTTTTTCAACTTAATTTATTCTTTTTGGTCAGGTAACCTAGGAACTAAAATTCACTTTATAAGATGAATAAGTGGGGTGTCCGGGGTTCGAACCCCGGCCCCTGCATATAACAATGTATTGTTCTACCAACTGAGTTATGCTCACGGAACTCAACTTAATTTATTCTATAATTTACTAAATAGGAAATAAAATTTTACCTTTTTTCCCCCTTCTATTTCACTTCGAAGTTCGAACCAACAACTTTTCCCTTAAAGCCACCTCACTATTCTTTTCTTCATTACCCTTCTTTGGGAGGGAGATTTTAGAAGGCTAAATCTATATTCTATTGTATATTTGATATTTTCACAAAATTTTTAAAATATTTGTATATTTTATTTCATATTTAATTTATTGTAAAAATGTTTTATACTATTCTCCATTTATTTTTAAAAGAAAAGAATGTTCTCCCCTCTCCTTCAAAACTCAATCGACAAACAAATTAGTAAATCATCAATTTAATCCCTGTCTTTGTAAGCCACTCTCAAATTAGTCTCTGACTCTATTAATATTTCAAAACAGTCATTGTCTTTGTCAAAAGTTTCTCAATTAGATCCTTATCTTTATGTTTTTGTCACACGACGAGAGACTCAATTGAAAAACTTTTGAGAAAGATATAGACTATTTTGAAATATTGTCAAAAGTTTCTCAATTAGATCTATTTTTCTTTGTTTTTATCACATGACGAGAGATGTAATTGAAAAACTTTGACAAAGATAGAGATTAAATTAAAATATTAATAGAGTCAGAGACTAATTTGAGAGTGACTTATAAATAAAAAAACTAATTTAATGATTTAGTCAAAAACACAAGAAAGGAGAGTAGTAAAGGAAAATCAAGCAAAGCCATACTCAGAATCAAAACTACACGAGATTTGAATTTTAACAGTCTTTTAATTACATTTACATTAACCACACTAGAATATTATCTTCTCCTTGTATACAAATAAAAATAAAAATTATCTTCTCCTTTGATGCATATAAATAACTTCAGATAATTCTCGTAGAGATAGTTTAACTTTGAATTTCTCACTTCCCTACATTTATGGTTCGAGTTTTCCCGCTAAATGATCATGTACTATCTATGTTGGAAAAAAAAATTGTGTAGACTTTTCAATGAGTAAATGATCATTTCTTAGGTTAAAGACGCCAATTTTATATCGAAATTAACTCCCTAATTTTAAAAGTTATATATTTATCATGAAAGCTTCTAAAAAAATACAATATTTGTCTTGAAACAGCAAGAAACTGTTCAAAACGATACACAAGTCTATCTTATATAACGACGTTTTTTAATTTAATTGACTAAATTTCCATTTTATAAATATGATTGAGTTACACAGCAATTATAATTTGGAAGAACAAAATGGTGCTTGACTCACAACTAGAATGCTGGCCTACTTATTTGAGCATTTAACTGGGTCTGTGATACAATACAAATTATACAACCACGTAGTATGATCTTCTTACACGGTCTCATATGGCCGAACATGTTTTGATTTTTTGTCACCTAGTTGTGGCATGTCCGACATGTGTAATACCAAAACATTACCGTGCTCTTATCTCATCACAGATCACACTGGTTTTCTGCAGAATAATGTTTTACCGTAAATGTTCTACTTCAAAGAAAAATCACACATTCTCTATTTTCACAATTAAGTCATAATTTATCTATTAGCACAAGAACGTCCTTATTGACCGTGGAAGCTCTCAGTTGGCAATGCAGTGTGAAAGCAATAAACTAGTCTTAAGACGCAAAGCAAGAGGGAGTTTTTAAGTTGTAGGGACGATTCTTTCATAGACAGGACACTAATATGAAATGCATTGTACATGCCAGAGTCAGTGAAGTCGGTGATGAGTGGGGACTGAGGTCCCACACCCTGATGAACCTCGGAATCAACACAATCAGGCGTAATGTAACATAACAACTTGATTTTGGCGGGAGCATCAAACACAACAAAAAAAAGTTGTACAAAAGCGAATTCAAACTCAAACGTCAAACGAATTGCTAGATTATTTTAGGTAGATTGAGCATGTGCTTAGAACAACGGCGCATTTTGCCGGTACAAAACCACAACAGCGTTGAAGCTTTACTCTTGTAGCTTCTCTATTTTCACAGTGAAAATGCTCGGGACACGAAAAACAATTTGCAAATGCAGCATGCTAACCCGTCGCATGCTACAAACTCTAAAGAGGGTCGGCCCATTAATTTTGATTTGCAGGCGAGGCTTAAAAGCAAATTTTAATATATGAGATATTTTTAGTTTACATATGATGGCTTTTTTGTTTATAAAATCTAATGAAATATTGTTTTCTACTGGGAGGCCTAAAGCAAGGGTTTTAGTAACCTTACCCTTGGGCCAGCCTAATTCTCAAGCCATGACTTTAAACGTCACCATGAAAAACTACATACATGTCATGAGGTCGAGATCCCCTCCATTTCAACATGTTATCGTTTCATTTACCTGGTTTAATTTCAAAAACTGCTGGTGTTTTTTTGGCAAAAGCAATTAGAATATTCATTCATCTAATAAAAGGCATAAGCTGTAACCAAACAAGAGTTTTACAAATTCAAAGAGTCCACCTAAAACAACCTGGTAGCAATACAAAAAAATAAAAATAAATAAACACTTGATGTACTAGGATTTGAAGAACGAAGCCACCAAAACTTCGTAAACGGCACATCAAGAGTTCTAACGCCTAACTGCCTTGAGAAAATAATCACTATTGTTTATCCTTATAACAAGTTATACTTTTTACTGGCAATCAGCATTCTGCCTGTGGAGCCTTGCGTTCAAGTACTAAACATTTGCATCCATGGAAATACACATCATTGATAAAAGGAATTTAAGGACAACCCGGTATTCTTATCGTGGAATCAATATATTTTTCCTGTTTTGGACCAAAATCTTGATCAAGTGAACTCCAGGACACCAAAGAAGCTTTGGATGCATTGAAATCATACTCCAAAAAAAGCTCTCAAGATTTCACATTTTGAAGGTTTGCAGTAGATAGCTTCGTAATCATTCTATCATGATTAAGCATGGCGCTAACACTTTCAACCACCAGAATGATCTGCCCACACGAGAAGAAACTTCAGTTTACAGAATGACAATGTACTGAATCATTTAAATTAAACAACTTGTCAGCTCCAAACCAAATGATTCAAATTCTTAAGATAAGCAATTTACAAAAGCAATGAAATTTTCCACTAGAGAGATTAATTGAGATGCTTGATTTCTAACTCGTGTCAACTAGGAGCTTGTTAATTAATTGAATAAAATAAGGTTCACGAGGTCCCATGGCATAGCTAAGTCAGCAATAAACTGATGACGTTACAGGGAGGGTTTGATTCCTACGAATATTTTCCAACCCTTTTCCTCGCACCTCCCTTCCCCCACTCATGGTCCCACTAGAGGTGCCTCCCTCAATCGTGCCCAGATAGGAGGAACCTCAGTATTCGCCCAAACCAAAAGGTTCATGAACTTACTTTACTTCAGCTCTCAATATAGCAAATATACAAGGTAAGGTAAATAATTTCATCTAGGTTCACACTTGCTTAGTATTATCTTAAAACTTGTATGATTCAGTTTATAAGCTACTCTTATCCGGATAAAATAAGTAAAGTGTGAGGTAGATTTAGTGACCAGGACCTTCAATTTGAAAAGAGCAGGGGAGAAAAAAGAGACATCAACAATATTAACACAAGAGGATCTAATATCAATGAGAAGAGATAATGCACCTGCAAGCAAGCATAACCAATTGCAGTAGCAAAGTAAAAGTTTGCATTCCCAGTACCCTGCCAATTTCATTAAAGTTCAGGAAACGAGGATAGCAAAATAATTAATCTATTTGAAAATTTAGAACAGCCCAAAACTCCATACCCTCCATATCCATAGGTTGTGCATCACAGGGCTAAGAAGTGAAACTCCAACATAACCAGAAAACAGGAAGAATGAAAACTGCATATCTGAAAATCGAGAAAGTTGATTATTCAATAAGTGATTAATTATCCTCAACATAAAAGAACAGTGAGAAAGCGAATTTACCTTTGAGTTCATAAGCAAATAACCCCAGTAAACCCAAGTACAGAGCAGAATCACCGACCTAGTTAAAACGGAATACAAATATAACATGGATCAATAAGATTGCATCAGGATGCAAATTCACAATATGCCTGGATACTAATAAGTTATAGACAGATAGCGTATAGTTGACAAATTTCAGCAATATTCAATCTTCTTTCCAAATTGTAGATCCACATTTTCAACTAAGTTCTAATTCTGTATGAGCATGTGCAAAGTGTGTAGATGTCTTTATTTGTGCACTTTTTGGAACAAATAATCTTTACAATATCAAGGTTTGAATATTTAAAATGATAATAGCATCTTTCATTCTAAATTAGAAGAAATAAATTTAAAATGATAACACCCATTGAAATCTTCATGCATAAATTTGAAGAGCTAATTCCAAATCAAGGTAAGAGTAGAAATTACAGGAGAAATAAACTTACAGAAGGATAAGACTTCAACATGGAGGAAAGCACAATGTATACAAAAGCTAGAAAGCATGGCCGGTGATTAAGACGTAAGGCTAATGGCACTATCATCAATAGAATATTCCCATGGAATACTATAAGGAAGAAACTTCTGAAGAAGTCAAAAACTTCTGCGAAGAAGTACCTGTATGCAAAAATCATGAGACATAAATAAGTGTAAAAGTTTTTAGGATTAATTAACCTGTATGCAAAAATCATGAGACATAAATAAGTGTAAAAGTTTTTAGGATTAATTAAAACAGTCCAGTCTAAGCAGTACTAGTTCCTGCAGAACATACCAAAAAACTCCAATGTTCGGAGACAGATCTTGTATCGTAAGAATGAAGCCATAGGTTCTGCATAAGCAAGCTGGATTTATTAACGAGATGTTGAAAAGCTAGCAATTCTCAAAAAGAAACAAAACAGAGAATTGACAGTCTTCATTGATAAAATTTAAATAGACAATAATAGGAAAAAAGAACATTTCAAAATAAAAATCAATGTTTTTCAACAGAGCATAAATACAAAAAGTCATCAAACAAAATTCAGCCAGAATCACAAGTTACTTCTTTAAAATTAACATTGAAAAACATGCATAAATACTTTGGGACTTGGGTGATAGAAGAAAAAGTCACACATAGTATAAACTATATAAATCATATACACGTGAGTAATATGGGAAATGAATGATTTGATTTCCAAAATTACATTTAATTTTTTACTTCACAGTAGTTTTCAACTTTCAAGCAATGCATGAACTAGCATTGCAGGTAATGTATTTACAAAAACTTCTAGGTGGCTCCATACATATGTACAGTAGTTACAATGTCAATAACTCAGTACTTACTTAATTAAAAAAAAATCAGTACTACTGCAATTACTTTGGAGTGACTTTAATGGTATACAATTTTCTTCACATGATATTCCATACACTCCTGCTTAGTTATTGAAAAAGCTCCACCAGAAGCAATGTAGTTTGCTGAAGGAAAGCCATTGGAATTGCTAGAAGGTTACAGATTCAAGTTGTGAAATTAGCCTCTAGCAAATGCAAGCTAAGGATGGATGCCTATAATAGACCCATTATGAGTTTGACCCTTTCATCAACCCCATCATGACAGGAACTTTATAGCATCTAGTTGCATCGTAAGCAACGATCTTAATGGTCTACAAAGCATTAAATTCTAGATAATAACAAGCCTTTATACTGACCAATAAGAAGTATACGGACACGTTACACAAACAAATATCCAGATACGTTTTGTCACTTGCAAAACAAGCCTTCATACTGACCAAAGGATGGATGCCTATAATAGACCCATTATGAATTTGACCCTTTCTTCAACCCCATCATCACAGGAACTTTATAGCATCTAGTTGCATTATAAGCAATGATCTTAAAGGTCTACAATGCATTAAATTCTAGCAGCTAATATAATAAAAGGCCCTCATACTGACCAATAAGAAGTACACGGACACATTACACAAACAAATATCCAAATACGTTTTGTCACTTGCAAAATTGTCATCAGAAAAGAATAATGGTCATAGGATTTAAATAAAACCTTTTGAACAACTCCTGTAGACCACCGTGCTGTTGGACATAGACGCCGCAGAGGGCTAAAACGTGGAATGACCACAGCAAAGCCAAGAATAAAAAAAGCACAACTGGCCTCCATGAGAATACATTCCCTTTCTCGTTTACCAATTCATCTTCTAAACAACTCCTATCGCCTGAGGTGGAATCGTCAACTTCAAGATTTGTCCTTTGCCAGAATAATTTCCTAGGAGGAGCATCAGGACCATAACCCAATAACAATACTACCTGTAACATAAGATAATAGATATATCTAAAGATAGAAAAAAAATGATAAACTGGGATTATGTTGCAAATGCTATTAAATGGGTTTGAGCAGCAACATACCGGGATAATAAGGATTGCTGGGTACAGGGACAAATGAGTAGCCATGACCCATCCAAAAGCAGCCAGCGGAGCTAGTCCTGTTGCACATCAGTACAGTTTTAACATTAAATGAAGTATTAGATGAAGATCGAAAGCCAGATAATACAACACAGACATTATGTTCTATTGATGCATTTCAATCATTTATGATTTACCCAACCCCAAAAAAATTAATTTCTTTACGAGTTAATGAGTTCTTACAAGCATTTTGAAAATCTGATCTGCTTGCTGACTATTAGCAATTAGCAACAATTTTACTCAAGTGGATATCAGTTTGATGAATACTAGTCAATTCAATAGTAATGATTACAAAATTAAATAGTGTCCGTGAAGCAGATGAATAAATTTGAGAAAATCAAGTTAATAAGATGGAACAGAGATGTAAGGTTTCGGTATGTCAGATAAACCAGTGGAGTTCTCCTACAACTTAGTCAACTAACTTAACGGAAAATGGGGTACTGGACATCAAATTCAAATCCGATAGAATGCTTTTGTATCAAATATACACAAGAAACAATGGACTGATAATAAAACAGCAAAAACAGTTTTGTTAATTGGATTTGCCTTGTGTACTTTGTCTCAGTACATTTCTCACGTACATGGGTTCAGAACGCATTAGTAGACTCTAGTCCTGTTTTATTGGTTTTATCTCAAAAAAACAATACATTTGTTTCTATCCAAAAGCAACCTAAGATCATAAATATTACCAGGTAATTAAAAATAATAGACACAAGAACTTCCCCAATGGAATTTTGTTTGTTAAACTCTAGTTGTACAAAAGAATTCCTTCAATTAAAAACGAGATTCCTACCATTAATTCCTGTAATCTCAATAGAACTTCCCCAGGGAACAAAAGATTAACTTCTATTTTCAAAACTCGCGTGAATTGTACAGTATTACTTTTTTTTCAATATAAGGGGGCACATAACACTTACTAGAAAACAAGCAATAAATACCAATACGACTTTTCAGAACTCACGTGCATTGTACAGTATTACTTTTTTTTTCAATATAAGGGGGCACATAACACTTACTAGAAAACAAGCAATAAATACCAATACGACTTCAAGAAGCAGGTCATTACTAGTCAGTCGAATAAATGAAATATCTTAAACTTCAGAAACTAAAAAGCATAGATTGTTAGCTGCTTACGCGCGCATGCTCCATAAAGGGTCAAGACAACCATCAAGTTCTCGATTGCAGAAGTGGACAAACCAACACATGCAACAATTGTAAAAGGATTCCACAGGTATACAAGAGCAGCGAAGTCCCCTGAAGGAAGGACATCTGAAAACAACGAAGATATTATCAATAAGGATGTTCACGAATTTGAATAGAGCTTGCAAAAGATCCATAGCCTGACAAGGAACTTTAAACATTAAATTATATGATTATAATCATAGCTTACTCAGTATCTGATTCTTAAAACCTATATAACGACCAATTTTTTTTTTTTTTATATATATATATTTAGGGTTTTGCTAGAAGACACCTTTTATGAAGGTGTCTTTTAGCAAGTTATCCTATAAGCATTTGCTAAAAGACACCAACTAATTTTTATGAAGGTGTCTTTTAGCAAGTTATAACTAAAAAGTTGATAATCACACCTTGAGGTGTGGATTGCTAAAAGACACCTTCAGGGTGTCTTCTAGCAAAACCCATATATATATATATATATATATATATAAGAACCTCAATACACACTTCACATTTATCACTTAAACACAATAAACAAAAACAAGAGAAGCACACCCAACCGTAACATCTGAAATTTGAAAGAGAGAATCAAACTTGTAGTTTATGCTAACAACCTGAATCCTCTGATAAGTGATGAAGGTCAATGGATTGTAAACTTGAACTGTATGCCGCCTGAAGTTTTTTACCAGCAGCACAAATGAGCATTGCAGTGACAACATCTGCTATCACAAAAACCAAACTATATCCAGAAATGAGTTGATATTTGTTGCTTAATCAAGTAACCTAAACACATCAAGAGAATAACAAGGGCAAAATAACTAAATACACAAGTTAAGTCAGAAAAAAGAATAAAGACCAAGATCAGCATCAATGCCAATCAGGAAGATCATCACATGGAAAGATCATTTAGCAACGGAGTACCAACAATCAATCCGTGATCAACTAAGTGGGGTCAGCTACATGAATCAAACGAAGACATAATGTTCTATCATATCTCTTTCAGCTCATTAATCTCTAGAACTTTCTCAATAGTTTCCTTACAGTTTTTCTAGGTTTTCCTCTGCCCCTAGTGATTTGATTACTCTGTATTTGATCTACTCTCCTTGCTACAGAATCTACAAGTCTTCTCTCTACACGGCCAAATCACCAAAATCGAGTTTCCACCATCTTTTTTATGATAGGTCCCCAACTCTTGCTCTAATGTTGTCATTTCTAATCCTATCTTGTCTAGTCTTCCCATACATTTAGCAGCGGAGTATGCATAGATCAAAAATGAAAATGAGCATTTGCAAATCACTAATTTACAACGATAAACATAATTATCGAGCAACAAAGATCATAACAATTACGGTTCATAAGATTATGAAATAAAAAACTTTGACGGATACAAACTACAATTAAAAGGCAGAGACAGTTAGTTACCTGCATAAAAGATGATCAGGCTGTCCTTCAATTCTGCATCAGCAAAAAAGTTTTTCAATGTCATTACACCATGAAAAATCATGCTAAATATTAATTGCATCTCCAAGTAAAAAAAAACTAATAGAATTTATACTTTTTAACTGTGAGTGGACCGAGAAGTGTCAACAACAGAGGAGAACCATGGTACATTGAACCAGCATAGGGTGACATTGACGATTGCTTCAACCAGTAACCCTCAGCCACTGCAAAAAAAAGAAGAATTGAAAGAAAAAAAGCGTGTAGTAGAAGTTAAGAAGATGAGAAAGGAAAAGCTTGATTACGGCGACGAATGCTAGTGAGAGGGGTGGAGACTTCAGGGCGAGAAGAGAGGTTGAGGTTTTTGGGGAAGTAGATGAGAATTAGTCGAAGAATGACGGAACCGATTACCCAACTCCAGAAACATTGTATCTTTTTGTGATTCTTCTTCATCGGCGTTTCAGTTTTCGTTGACATTTACACGGTTGTTAGATCGGAACTTCTAAACTAAGCAAACCCCTTCGCCGGCGATACTGTGTATTTCTGAGGAGGAAGACGAGACTCGACTTCAATTGCTGTCGTTTTATTTATTTATTTAGGTTTTGTTTGGCAATGACAAATTTGGAAGATTATAGCTTATTAACTCATTTGACAACAAAATATTTGGGTTTTGATCGGCAAAAAGTAGCGAATAACCAATAAACGAGCTTGTAAAAATTACTCCTTACAACGGATGAATCAGTTAATTTTTTTTTTTGGGAGAACATAAAAATGAAATATTTAATTTTCTCAATTAAGATTGCAAGGGGTTAAATTGTGAGAAAGTGATGGTTATTAAACAAGTATTTTCTAATCAAATGAACTTGTAAGCATAAATTATAAGCTATAAGCTCAAAAACATATCTTCTTAAGAGACCTTTGAAAATATTTTTTTACCACATGCTTATAACTTATTTTTATTAGTTTATGCGTTTAAACTTATATAGCTTGTCATTTTCTCTCAATTTTACCCATGTAATATTATTTGAGAAAAAATATATTAATCAAACATATCCTTTTTTATGCTATTAAACATTATAAGTTATTTGTTACAAGTTCATTCCTATAAGCTTTTTTTTTGTTGAGAGAAAATAAACTTATAACATTTCATTAATCAAAGTGTTTTCAATACATTCTCGTATTTCAAATAGAACTTGGAGACTAGTTGACAGTAAGGCCACCTTAGCTAATTTATGAGCAACCTCATTTGCTTGTCTCCGTACAAACTAAACAGTCGAGTTTTCATAATAATGCCTAAAGAGAGTTTTACAATCTTGGATGATGATACCAAATTAAGTAACATCATGTCGAGAAGATAGAAAACTATCCACCACTCTCTTCGCATCCATCTCATAGTCAACAAGTCCCAAGTTGAGCTCATGCACCCACTCTAGTGCCGAAATCAACCCAAGAGCTTCTCCAATATGAACTTCACATATGAGACTAAACCAATCAGTTTTGGCAAGGACAAAAGCACCATGTTCATCTCTAATACACATACCTAATCCAACCTTGTTTAGGTGCTTCGAAAAAGATGCATCAATATTGCATTTGTATCTACCTGTGTTTGGTTTTGTCCAACAAATATTACCATGTTTCTGCCGAGGCACAAAACCTGTTTGCTGCAGATTTCTAGCCAATTTCCACTCATGCAAGTTGTTTTTCGCATGAGAAAGAACAAAGGTGCTTGCATCTGTTACCTTATTTCACACCTTATTGTTCCTTTGCTTCCAAATGCTCCAAAGAATGCAACAAAAGGTTGCTGCATCTTCCTATAAGTTAGCTGATGAGCTATCCGTTGTTATTATTTATTTTTTTGCAATGGTATTATTTAGGCAAAATTACACTTTTAGTCCCTTAACTTAATTTCATGTAACAGTTTGGTCCTTTTATCTTTTTTTCATTTCAATTTGGTCCTTTTTGTCCATTTTCATATGAATTTTTAAGCTTAAAATTCATGATTTTATTTTCTTATGGTTTTTCAGTCTTCAAATCTATGATCCTCGTCTATATTTGCATAAGAATATTAGATTTGAAGCTTGAAAATGTATATGAAAATGGACAAAAATGACCAAATTGAAATGAAAAAAAGATAAAGGACTAAATTGTAACCTGAAATTAAGTTAAGGGATTAAATGTGTAATTTTGCCTATTATTTACTTTTGAATGGTCTATCGATTGCAAAAAATTTAGGTTAGTCAACTCAAGATTTGGTTTAATGGCTTTGAATTTTGAAGCAACTTTTTCTTGGTCGAAAACTTAATTAAAGGGTCTTACTAACAAATGTTCTAAGAACACTATTTAAGAAGCCTACAATAAGAAACTTTGTCTTAAAAATACAAGTCAAACCCATGTAAAAGTCATAAATACACAATAGTTGATGTAAAAATTGCTACTTTTGAATGTTTAAACAATGCCCTAAGAGCACTTGTTACCATTTTCCTAAAAAAAAATAAAAAAAAATTGAGCAGGCATATCAAAGATTCAAAATACATACATTGAGTTCATTTTTTCCCCCCACTTATATGTGTGCCTAAATCCATTTTATTTAGGCTCGTGAGCAAACAAGTATTTCTCTGAATTCCAATGTTTCGAATTCGACCTCCTCTAGTGTCTTAGAAGGAGCTTATGTAAATATTTTGTAAGTGCTTTTTGAATCCAATTATATTGCTTTTCTTAGACGCATTATCCCCTTGCACACATTAATATTATTGGGAAAAAACTCATGTCCCACATCAGATAGATAAGACTCTTGATAAGAGTTTATATAGAGGAGGCAATCCCCACCTTTTGAACCGGTTTTTAAGGATGAGTTAGGCCTCCAATTTCATTATGGTATCAGAGTATGTCGATTTCAAGGGACCTGTGGGTTATATTTCTTTTTTTAAAAAAATATATATAATCCGCTAATTAAGAGAGATGTCATCTTTTGAGGATCCTCAAGCACGAAAGAAATACTATTACCATGACAGGTCTTAGTCCCAACTTAGGTAAAAAGTAAGACGAATTTCTCTCATAATGGATATGACACAAGTTAACACATTAACCTCACAACAATTGCACAAATCACATTCTCATAATATTGGTGATTATTTAAAGGCTCATCTATGAACCGAATAATATCCTGAAAACCAAGCAAAAAAGTTTGAATTCTGCTCGTTAACTCACGCTAGTACAAATGACAATGCAAGTTAACACACGTTGCGTGACTTAACATGCGCTAGTGTTAATTGCAGCGAAAGTTAACTCACGTTGTCATTTGTATTAGCGTGAGTTCTCACGTTCATAGCAGAAAACAGAAAATGCATTAAATGCAGTGCAATACTGAACAGGTAATTGGAAAGTAAAAAATGACCCGTAATCACGTCACATTCATAACTTAACCGAATTACGCCAGTTTAACAAGATTATCGGATAATACGATATAATCGATCCAAATTACACAAAATCATCGTTTTTCGCACAATCACGTAATCACCAATAAACGATCCAAACGGCTTAAATTACACAAATTCGCCGGTAATGACCCGTAATCACTTAAGCACACATAATGACACGTAAACGATCCAAATTACACCAATTTGTCCATAAATTTATTAAAAAAAACATAATACCACGTAAACGGACAAAATTACCAAAATTCATCATTCAATTACATCAACACAAATTTATTAAGATTCAACAATACGGACACAAATTCGGAAAATATTACACTATTACACTTAAATAAATACTACACTTCAACGGATCGGACAAAAAGATACAAAGTGTTATTCTCAATCAATAACCTAAACATGTAATCAACGTCGCTATCATCTTTGAGAAGTTGTGGATAATACACGGTCTTCCAGAAGTCTTCTTCCTTATCCTCCCCCAAGTCCAAGTCTGGCACATTTACTATCACAT
>Ga0228711_1003829_pt1 | contig 23337 bp, 13 predicted proteins | sample MedpolnodulmetaG_2_FD_177996 | JGI IMG/M metagenome (GOLD analysis project Ga0228711, IMG submission 177996) | Root nodule microbial communities from Medicago polymorpha collected in Santa Monica, California, United States - brown nodules | ecosystem: Host-associated > Plants > Roots > Nodule...
AACAGAATTAAAAAAAAAAAAAAAAACAGTAAAAAACCTCTCAACAAATTTATGAAACTTCCCTTATTAGACATCATAATCTATCATGGACTAACTTATAATAATGCAGATCTTAATAGTTCGTTGAATGAAAACTTAAGCTCAAGAAGATTTACTCAAATATTAAATAGATGTAGGCTTAAATAGGTTTAATGTAGGCAAGACCAACTGGATTTCTGTTCTCTGTGAGACACATGTCTCTTAGTTTCTCAATCAAAACATCAAGGTCATGATCAACTATATACGCAAGGCTAAGTGTTTGGTAGAAATGAAACCAATTTGATGAGACATTCTAGTAGAATTTTTTACATTTTATAAAACATTCCATGTAGAATTATGTTTTCCTAAATTCAGTCCTTTTGGTACAGTCACTAGCTACATAGGACAATTGTTTTGCATTAAAAACGCTATTAACTACTATTGTTTTTGTCCTTATCATTTGCGTAATGTATCTTCTTACTATAATATTTGATTATTTACTTCAGTTTTTTTATTTTATATATAATAATAAAAACATGGCTGTTGAGTAAACAGAACACGTGCACTATACATTATCCAATTATATCATAAATTCATTTATTTATCATAATAGTAACACTATATATAAAGTCTCTTCCATTTGTAAGGCAATTGATTAATGAATTATTTTGCATATGGAATCGCATCAATACAAACAAAGATTTGGTAGTACTACTAATAATGCATGATAATATACAATTATGCTTGGTACCCAAAAAAAAAATACAATTATGATAAATATCAAATGATGGAATTGTTTATAGTCACCAAGTTTTGATATGATGAGGTTTCCTAGGCAATCGATTGTGTGTGTATTTACTATCTATATTAGCTAAATAAATTAAACAAATGACAAGTAGCTAGGAAATAGGAATGGCGAGCATTTTAAAATTCTGTAATAAAAAAACTATTACAACTTGCTCTGAAGTTTGTTTAATTTATGTGTCCATAATTTCAATCCAAATCATGCAATTGCAATCTGTCACTTTCGCCTTCTTTCCCTACTTTCAATTTAATGGGAGAGGTAAAAAAAAATCAAATAATTTTTTCATATTAACTATGAAGATTAGAACCTTGTCATGTCCTATGTTACCATAAAAAAAATATATATATATATATATATATATTATGGTGACTCCTCATTGTAAATAAAACTAATAAAAACCATAACTTATAACCAAAAATCCTTAGTTAACTATTGTTGCTAGCATTTGTTTAGTTAGCTAGCAGTATAAAAAAAATAGTTTAGTTGGCTAGTGGTTAATCATCAGTTAATTAATTTGAGTTGCCACTTAGTGTTTATATATTGAGGCAAATTCTTGTGATTAATTATTTTTAATCCATTTGTTAGCTGTATAGAAACAAAAAAATATCCACATTTTGCTGATTCTAAAGTACTAGAAAAAAAATGTATTGGCATCAAAATTAGAAACGGAAAAAATTAAATTTCTCTCCATAATTAGGCACATTTCATATTTTTCATTGTTTTTTCTTCTTCTTTTTCTAGTAATGCCATTGCATGATATGGTATATCCTCAAAAAAAAAATTGTATGATACGGTATAATAAATTTTTTGCATACCTTAAATTTTATTAACTATGTTTGCTCACTTCTTCATCAAAGGCACATTCATGGAAGACCATAACAAACCCCTTTTTTCTTCATCATCGATAATACATGATTAAACCTGGTGATCGTATGCTAGTGAATCAATTTCAATTCATGAAAAGAGCTGCAAATTGTCTTGAATTATTATATAATTATTATTATAGATGTTGTATGTAGAGTCTACAAAACTTATAATTCCATCTATGCCTGGTACATTTGTTTGCTGTAAAAATGGGAATAGGGGACTCAAAAATAGGTATCAGTCAATCAACAATAAGTTATCAACTTATACCATGACTTCAATTTAGGATTTCACTTGCACTAAAAAAATCACTAGATAGCATTTCCCTAAAAAAAAATCTTATGTATAAGTAACATCTAAAAGAATATATGTCAAATATTGACACATGCAAAATACTAAATGTGACTCTAACACTTATAACAATTTTAGAAAATAAAACTTATTAAATGTAAACACATGTGTAAGTGTTTTATGTAGACATATTCTGACATATATGTGTCAGACATCAGGTGTCTTCAATCTAAAATGTTGGTGCTAAATTAAACTAAACCAATAAAAATTGAGTTAAGGGGTTTAAATTGGTTGTTTGCATTTGTTTCAAAGAATAACAAGCATGCATTTTTGGAAGATTCAATCAGTTTGAGGGAATCTCTTAAAATACTAAACCGGATCATCTTATTGACTATACACACATTTTATTAATTAATAATAATTTTTTTTTAACCCTCTAATTCTCACAACAAGGGAACACTGGTAAACCAAAGTTCAGCCGTAAGGTAAGTATAGTTTAGCCGAGTATTATTCCATCCAAGAATCAAACTCAGGTTCTTCCGAATGATGTTTGATTGAGCTCGTTAACCACTTAAGCCTAATTGCTTAGTTATTTTAATTTGCTTTATGCTACTTCAGTTCAAGTTCTAGACAGCCATAAAGTAGTTTAAATGCTAGCATTCAGCGACCAAGAGAGAAAAAGTATAGATTACGCGTGCTTTCAGAATCATAGAAATCCAAAATTGTTATCATTTTCAACAAGTAGAAACTTTACTTGGCATTATATGTTCCTTTCTTCACAAACACTCAAAGATGGACAGTACAAACACTTTGATTATCTTCCATCCATGCACGCATTAAGAAGATTTTAGAAAGCCTTATAGAAGAATATTTATTTATAGGATATCACTGAATCATCAACTTCTTGTGGGCCACACTCAATACAAAATCTGAATCAGTCATTTAACCTTTAGTGGGGTTCACCTTCACATGCTAAACTTTTTCAAATATTGTAACAATAATAGGCAGCATGTATTGCATACTTTTGTTTAAATTCCCACTCATTAAGCTTTTCAGAAGAACCAGACCAAACTCTAAATTATCCATCTGGTCCTATTTATAAGAGAAATTTAGGTCGGCCAAAGTTGATACATTTGGTTAAAATTAGACCGGATACATCAACTTTTATTGACCCAAATATCTTTTATAAATAGAACCGGAGAGAGTACTAAGGATCTTTTTCTTGAAAGTCAAGGAGTTGAAATGACTAACAAAATTTCATTTCTTTTCAGGATTGAAAGTATCCCAACAAAATTTATTTGCTAAATTGAGATATTTTTGTAGAATTTTTGTGTGTTTGCCAGTGTAAAAAGTTTACACCTTCAACCAATCACAAATTATCTTTTGACTTTTCTTATTGTGGCGAAACATAGACAAATAAAGCTTCAAAGTTGTTTTTGCTACAAATGAATACATAATACACCCACGTACTAAACCTTTTTTATTTTCCTATTCTAAACAATCAGAATGTTAGAATAACAATCAAGATGGCCAAAAATATAAACAGGTTAAGGTCATAAATATAAATATGATGTCATATTATAATAACGATCATGACATAAGGATTTATAAATGAAGAGGCAAAGCCTCTAGATTGTATCTGTGTGTATGAGAGGAAGAATAATGTGTCATGATAAATCCACGTAAATTGTAATTAAAGACACCAGCATCATTTGAATATGTACATGTGATAAAAGAGTAGCAATGTAAGCCTAAAGGGTGACAGAGAAGAGGCAAACATAAGGATGGAAAATTTAGATGAAAAACCAAAGTATGAGTTACAATCTTGAGTTATGACCAGTCTGTTTATTCCAGTTTCAAAGATCGTTTAAGACTGCTTCCATAACATTAACAAAGAACCTAGATATAATTGTTACTTCTATTGTTCTCATACAGACACAAATACACAAACAATATGAAATAATATCATTACTTCATACAATGTTTCATTCCTTTATGTTCTTTCAGTTTCGTTCATCGAATGTTAAATGTCCATAGGAAGATTCCATAAACACGTGCATGCGTGTATATATGTATGCCTACACACACAAGTGTACCTATTGTAACAAGTGCATAAAAATGTATCTCATTGCTATTTCTAGATTGCTAATTTTTACACCCTAGCTCCAATCATAAAAACTGTTTGAAATGACAGTGTTGTGTGATAATTATTCCCTATTATTTCTTTCTACATATGACAATGATAGTGTGTAATTATCACGAATTCGAGTTTAAATGTCTAATGGATTCAATCCTTTGTCTTAGGTTTGATAATCGGGTTGTGAGTGTTTATGACGCCATCTCCAAGATTATGGCCTCAGTCCCTCTTACTGGGACTCATTCCAACAACTTTTTTGTCCCTATGATTTGATTGAGTTTGCAAACTCTATGGGATTCTCAATATGGTCTTTGAATGAAGTTGGACCATTTCAAAAACTTGAAAATGGAGTGTAACAAGGGCTTCACTCTTGCAAAGTTTGTTTAGGTAGATAGACTTTTGAATTTCACACTTGAATGAGTATGACACTATTCAAGATAATCTAGACCTGACCAGAAGAACCCTTGGTACATCTACTGCAAGAAATTTGGATGCACTGGGGAAGTTTAATGTTAAAGGATGGATTCTCAACTCCCTCTTCCCCATTGACAACTAAAACTATGTAATATTTTCATGATATATTGATATGCATTGTTAGGGTACAGATATTTACACATTTAAAAATCATCATCGTGAAATCATTAAAAATATTTCACTTCAATCATAATAATTACTTTAAAAGTCATACATAAAATTATTCGTGAATAGTTCAGTGTTAAAAGTTTTACACTAGCAATGCATTAAAATTAAATTCACATAAAACACGTAGAGGATAATTGAAATTTGTAAAAGCTTAGAGCATCATAGCACAAACCTCAATTTGAATTCAGTTCAATCCTTCTCAACCTTCGCTTCCTTTAAAGAAAACAGAAGCTGTAAATGGGAGGCGTTGAGGATGATCAGGTAAAAGCTGTTCCCTGCCAAGATTAAAGAGAACAGGAAGAAACACATGAAGAAAATGTTAAATTGCCCGAGCTAAAAAACTAATGCGGCAAATGTTGTAAGCAGGAGTTCCGAATGCTTGTGGAATAGGCCATGTGGTACATCAACAACAGTATATGCAGTGGTCTTGGAAAACCCGGAGATTTTGGAAGAGTAAGGATGGGCTAGAAAAAGCAACAGGCTCAGATTTAAAGTAATTACAAGTATGGGTAACTAAATAAAATCTTTTACATAATTTCAAATGTTTTGATCGTACAAATATTTATAAAAATAAAAGTAAGCTATTTGTCTATGCTGTTGATTTCCCCTTTTTCTAATAAGGAATATTTACCAATTTGGCCCTATTTGTAGCAATGTAACTTCCATAGTTTAATCCAACATAAAATCAATTTAGAAGTACTCAGTGTCATTTTCCTGATATTCTAGGACAATAGAAGCAAGAGCTAGCCTATAAGCAACAGATCTTAAATTTCTGACAAGTACATATATTTCACTCCTCCTCTGCTTCACGGGCATCTCCTTCCACTGTTCCTCTCTTAAATGAGATAGTAAAACTGCCTCACAAAATCCCTCTGCTGCAAGCCTCTTGCTGCAATGACATTGCACACGGTTAGATTCTCTACAACTAGATGTGTATATGTTCTGTACATAGTTTATGCTCAGGCTAATAAGAAAGGATTAGAATCTGAAAAGATATGATCTCATACCTTCCTTGAATACAAGCTGACGTAACAAAGCCAATAGGCCACCGGTGAGACTCTCTATCAATTGAATCATCTGGTATCTGCATTCCCCATTTACCGGAGGAATCCTTTTTGAAATATGAACGCATAGCAGACTCAGACAGTTTAAGTCCCACTTCTCTTTTCACTGAACTGCAAGACATGCAAAATATAGAATAAAATACTCCGACCAACCCATATTGCCACTTCTATTTCAAAAAGCTATGCTAAACCCCTCACATTTTATAATTACCTAATACTTATGTCCAATATGTTGTCTTTATAGATAAGAGTTGTTACTTAATCATATACCATTATTACTGTGTTGAAATGACCAACAATTGACCAAACGACTAACAGCCCTGTCAGAGTGTTCTATACAAAATTGGACTTCAGTCCTGTAAAATATGAAGGATTTTATGTAGATTCTAAAAATAGAGGGGAAGCCGGAATAATTTACTCTAAAGTTCAATATCTATTCAAAGCAAGAAGAGATGAATCTATGCTCATCCTGAATGCATCACATGAATGGCGAAAAGAATAGAAGAAAATCAAATTTGTTTGCGTTAACTGCAATCCTTCCCAACATTTACAACCTAACTTTTTCTTTTTGGGTGGGGTGCACCAAGCAATTGCTATAGGGCAACGCAAAACTGACGCGCAAGAGGCCCAATAGCAAGCTTCTGTGGTGGTCTGATGGACTCTCCCCCTCAAGAAATAAATTTAATATTGTGTGGACCATTGGCCCATATATCAAATATTACAACCTAATTAATTGAGAAACACACAGGACAATGAATCCTAGGATAAAACTAGCTGCCATATCTCATTATCTCATAGCTAAACAAAACATACATGTTTGACAAATAAAAAACAAATTCCAATGGTCAATTCTTAATTTCCAATCAACAAAAAAAAAATTATCATTAATAGAAAGGGAACTCATAATTTCACTGTTAAATTACCTTGAAGTCCATAAAGATAAGTCAGAAGGATGTGGCGCACAAATAACTGCACCCTCTTCAAAAAAGCCTTCCTTGAATGGGTGAAGATGAACTCTTACAAAACATAGCCTATGGTCATAAATGACAGAACTTTTATGCCTCGTATCAAGCATTATCTCTCCCTTGATAAACTTAGAGATTCTGGCGATTCCATCTGCTGCATAAGGAAATAACAGCAATCGACCAGTTTTGGCTTCATCGAGTAAAGTAGTCAGCATACAATCTGTCCTTGCTACAGTTCCATCAAATGCATTCTCAGAGTCGAAATTTGAAATTTTAGAGTCACCAGGACAAGGATTTGACAAGGAATTAGCATTGGTCAAATCCTCCCTAGCTGAAAGGTCAGGAGTCTCCATTGTGCTAATCTCCTTGTTGAAAGTATTGTGAACAATACCCCAAGGAGGCAGGATGGGAACTCCCAAATTCCTTACAGATGGAGGACGAAGTTCTTCCTTTTGATCACATTCAGCAGCTTTAGCAGCCATGAAGCGTGAGTATGCCTTGCAATCCGGGAAATCTTGAGGGAAAAATGGTATCCCCGTCTGGATAAAGAAAAACGTTTTCAGGTAATATTCAATACTAAATAGTAAATACAAAGAAACAAAAAAAAAATATGCATTTGTTGTGGTGTATGTAGTGTAAATACTTACATCAGATGCAATCCACTGCTTCTCTCGCAAACCTATTGCATGTGCCCCATTAGAGATGAGTGGAACCCAGAAGGCTTTAACCCAACTTACGGGAAGTATAATAGACCATCTACAAGATAATCATAAAAGCATTCATTATATAGTTATATAGTACACAATATAAAAGGTTTTAACGTCAATATTCAGGCAATGCAAGGAGCTTGTTTGATCGATTGATCTTTTTAGCTCATCAAACTTATTACAAGTTATCTCATTTTTTTTCTAATGGATCGTAACTTCGTAAGCAGGTGATCACAAATATCTATCCTTTGCTTTCAAACAAAACAAAAAAATAGTACTTGAAATATATTCATAAATAACATGGTCATTTAAAAAAAAATTAAAAGGAAAAATATATTGAAGAATAATTTACCCCATGGTCAATTCCTTCATATCATTTTTTAAAAGCAGAATAGGGCAAGATCTTGAGCACTGCACTTTGGAAGAGTTCGCCTCCCCAAAATTCATGTCATCTATGCAGAATTTAACCATGCGTTCAAGGTGCTTCTCCATAGAAAGGACACTGTTTTCCACTGGAGGCTTCAAGCCTCTCGTTGTAGCATACCATAGATCATCAACATCAGACTGGTTGTCTCCAAAATCTTTATTCTTTTCCAACATTCCTCCCAAATCAGCAAGCTCTTTGCAGCTAGTTTCTTGTGCATCACTTAGAACCTTAGTTGAAATTGGCTCTATTGGAACAACAGTCTTTTTCACAGGTAAATCCCGAGGATCCTTAACAGTAAGAGATAACATTGCACGACAAGAAAAATCCTCCTCATTTTTCAGGATGGAAGACTCTGTATTTTGAGAAACATGATTTGCTTCTGTAGTAACGTGTTTCTTTAACTGCCAATGATTTTCTGAAATACTGTCAAGCAAACATCGGCCATTTTGGATAATTAATGAAAGTTAATCAAGTAAAAACTAAGACGGAATTAATTTACAAATTCAAACAACAAACCTTCTAACAGGATGCAATATCTTCTGAAGAAGTCGAAATGTCCCTGATCCAATTAATTCCAATTTTGCAAGTTGACCATCGAGAGAAGAACAACTGATCGAGATGCCTCTCTTTTCCATCTGAAATAATAATAATAATAATAATAATAAAGAAAACATATAATGTGAGTTCATATAGGGTTTATTATTCTTGGTTCTTTAACAGTTTAACTTCAACAGGGAAACTAAAACCTTGGACAAACAAATCTAACTTACATGGTGATTCATCTGAATGATTTATCTCACATTTTACATTTTTTTTAGATTTATTTTGAACTGCCATCCAAAAGGAATAATTGTTTTTTATCATGATACAACATTTGATGAGTAATTAATGACAAGCTAGTTACATGCACAGATCTATAATCATCTGAATCTTAACATGTTGTCAACTCAGACATAAATGCATTTATGTCCCACCTCCCAATCATGCTTATGCTGGGATGAAATGAGCCAAAAGCCTTTCAAATAGGCAAAGCGATCAGTGAATAGCATAATAAAATGAAATTATTTGTTATATAAAACTAATTGAGATGAACTCACTAGCTTCTACTTGTTTTCATCTTTATCCAGCACAAGAAAAATAATAGAAACAAAATACAATTGAGATGTCCGTAGATGAAATTAAAGAAGAGAGTGAACCTCTTTCTGGCAGGCCAGTTTTAGATTAGCATATCCTTCTTCAAAGGCAGAAGCATGTATCCACACCCAAAGGTGTCTAAAAGAACAACTACACTCCATTCTTTCTGATTTGTCACATAAATCAACATCGAGAATAATTTTTTCATCGCTAACACCTAGGTCTGTGATATTTTCTTGAAAAGTTGGACGCCACATATAAGTTACAGGAGCGATTGCCAGAGAAACTGGTGCTCCAACTTGATGAAGCTGTCAAGATAGAAAAATTAATTTTGTTTGACTGAAACAACACGGATCTTTCAACTACAAGAAACAGCAAAAGGAACACTCACCATTGCTGTTCCATAGGTTGTGCCAGAAAGAGGAGAATCATCGTGATTTCTGGGATGTGTTACTTCTATGGGAGAGGGCACAAGTACCATTCTTAATATGGAAAGTAACGAATCCTGTAAACAGAACAACCTTAAATAAAGCTATGAACCAAACCATTATTTTCAGAGGCTGAGCCTATAATATTTATAAATTACCTCTGGACCCTCCAATTGAATGGCAGAGTAATAGCTCGCATCATGTGCCAGCACTCCTTGTTTGAGCTTTCTCAACAGCGCCCTCGAACCTTTCCCTCTGTATAAACACAAAATCTAGGTTAGTGTTACCAAAAACATTAAAACATCTGGATACTTGTAGCATTAGGTTACCATAATCCAGTTCAAATACATCTCAACAAAGTAAATCAACCCTAAATAATGTAATCAACAAAGACCTACCTTCCTTGAAGACCCATAGGAAGGTGGTAACCCCACAGCTTGGTCATGGAAAATCGCTTTGCATGCCAAACATGTGTTCTCAGTCTCTTGGTTCCATCCCCAGAAGAGCAAAACCCATTCTCAGGGTTACTCTTGAGTTCATATCTTCGACGAACATGTCGAGGAAGCTGTGTTATATTGTCCTTCAAAACTGATTCAGCATTGACTTTATCAACTTTTCCTAGTTTTTGCCTCTTTCTCCTGTGCCCCTTTCTTGCAATTTGGTCATTAAATGATGTTGTTCTTCTTCTCTTGTTCCTTTGAGACTTATAATCATTGCTTAATCTATTTTCAACGATACGTTGAAGGCTTTGAAGCTCAGGGGCACGGGATTCTGCAAACTTCGGCACATTGATTTTGCGAGGTGGCACTGCTATGGGTGCTGAACCTTTAGGCTTTTTAGTTACGTCAGTAACCATCGTTGAGAACTAAGTAGAAAAAATTAGAAAGATAGACTTAGTTTACGTTGTACAAACACAGAGTACATTGTAGAACATGGAAAAAAAACATGTGGCTTGATTTAATGATCGAAATAGAATTTAATTAACACAACCATAGTCCAAAAGCAACTAAACGGTACATAAAGCCAGATTAGACTGTATCACTTGTCATTAGGGAAACCAAATTTGTCAAAATTAACCGTATCCTTGTTTTCCCATAGAAATATATGTAATATCTTAGGAAATTCCTCAATCACCTATTTTACAGATTTCTAAATTGCCTAACCAACCAGAGATTAGTCACACGCATTAATAAAATGAAACATAAATACAAAACTATGAGAATTATAAAGGAGCCTCCAATGGCATGTCTACGTCATAGTTCTATATTGTGGTCCCAACAGCAATTGCGGCCGCAATATGAAAGTTTTAGAATTGCGGCCTCATTGACCTCATTTGCTTGTATTTTGCCTCAGTATCAAGATCCATAGCTAACTGCAACCACAATTTAGAATCATGGTCATGGAGCTTCCATAAACCCATAAACTTATGGAGCTTCCATAAACCTGAACACTCCTTCGAGTTTACCTAATATAAAAAGAACCTAGAAATACACACACACACATGATATAATACTATCCATCATCAACACCAGACTAATTCAACATCCCAACTCCATAATAAAGTGAAATTCAAAGAATAAAATGTTAAATGGAGACTCAGATTAAATGGTGAAACTAAAAAAATACAGTGCAAAGAGAATATAAATCAAATGGAGAGACCGAAAACAAATCAGTTTATTATCAAAGCAGAGAAGCTCTAAACTCTCAGCCCAACAAACAATGCAAGAATCACAAAGATATGTGAATGACTAGTCAAACTAAAGACGTGGCTTCTAACTTAATTGGTTGAGTAACAGCCAATTATTAAAATAAGTTACAAAATGAAAATATATACCACAGCATAATGATAAGCACTTGTTAAGCTATTCCGCTGGACATTAACTTTTGCACTATAACTAACTATAAAGCAACCCATCAATATCAAAATCAAAATCAATTTTCCCTTTCTATCCCACCAATGCCACTCTTATCAACATCTTGTATTGATTTTCATTCGGCCAAAAGGTAAAATGTAAATCTTATCTCCCTATTCATTAACAAATCAAAAGATGGTAAGAAGTTCCAAAAATTTAAACCATGCCAAAGCTTTTGTGGATTTCATTATGATAGTTTTAAACATCTTCTTCCTTGTCAAGAATCCAAATTCCTCCACCAATTCACAAAACCCTTCTTCCTACAATACACATTAGCAGCAACCCCACGCCAAACACATTCAGCTTATCTTTCAATTTCATAATCAAATTGTCTAAACTAATGACTAGTTAAATTATCTTAGGGTATGTTTGAAAAAAGGGTTTTGGAGGGAAGGGTTTACTTTTTTTTTCTTTAAATTGCAAAAACTATAAAAATGTTTAAAAAAAAAATAAAAAACGAATTAAGTGTGATTGAAGTTTTCCCTTAATTATATAATAATTTACTATGTTATTTAAAAATATAGACTTAGCACTCCAAAACAGATCCTAGGGCCTGTGTTATTCCAACCAGTCATAAGTTTCATTCCTAGGGGCTTGTTTGGATTGACTTACTTGAGTTTATCTACTGACATAAGTTTTGTGAGAATGTTCGGGTGAACTTATGAAAACAGCTAATGACATTGATCATAAGCTATTTCCAACTTATTTTCATAAGTTGTCCGAGATAATTTACGAAAAAAGCTTATAGCTTATACGAAAACAATTGAACATTATTTTATCATGACAAGTGATTTTTCTATAAGGAACAAGAAAATTGAAGAAAAAAAACAAGGAACTATGAGCAAAAATTAAACCAGAAATACCTGAGTTGCAAAACGAAGAGGACAATGATACGATGGGAGAATGGACGGTAATTTTCTGCTGGCAGTGTGGCGGAGGCGGAGCGAAAGAGAGGCGGTTGGTTGGGCTGGCGGCGGCTGTGAGTGGTGAGAGTGAGTCGAGAGACGATGAAGTTGGTATTATGGTTTCAAGCTCAGGGCATATGTTAAAAAAGATGAATAAAAAGTTCAAATTTTAATTTTTTGAAAGTAAAATAAAATTATATAATTTTTGAAAGTAAAATTATAATCAGTTTAATTAGATTGAATAAGAAATTTTTTTGAAGATTTGATTTGATTTTAAATTTAAAATAGAACTAGATTATTCATCAGAAACAAAATAAAAAAAAAAGATATTAGATTAAATTTGATTTGATTCAAATTAAAAATTAGATTAACTAAAAAAATGTTGAATGAATGGTAAAATTGTTTTGTTGCAATAAGACAAATATTGGAAGAACGCTCTACAATCTTTTGGTTTAAGGACGACATGATTCTTTTTCGTCTTTTTCATCTTGTTCAAGAGTTTATTTAATTTAAATTGTCAAATCAGATTCGATCCAATTAATGATTTTGGTGTCGTTAATGTTGTATATCAGAGACATGAGTATTCCAGAGACTTAAATAAAGTCATATTTGTAGGCTTATGTACTTTGGCGTTTTACGATATTAACATGGATGATGTGACTTTGTTCGCATATTTATTTTTGGATTTTAGAGAATTTGTATTGTGTCATTGTACTTTATCAAAAAAAATTGTAGCATTGTACTTTATCAATTTGAATAAATGAATATTGTTTATTTTTAGTAAATAGAAAAAACGAAACATGTTTATCATGTTCCTCTCTAATTCTTATACAACTATATATTAATAATGTTTCTATCATATTCTGATAAATAAACGGACATTAAAAGGCATAAGTGATAAACATAAAAAAATCCATCATTTTTCTTACTTGTCTTTGATAAAATTATATTTTAAATTTTCGCTTAAGTGCGACAATCAAAGTCAGGAGAAATATTTGATATGTTGAGATTCAAACTCGAACTTGCAATAGGTCTTAATCTTATGTGATCGAGATTGATTGTTCAAGCTTGAACAACGTTCGTCAAGATGGATGTTGGGGGTGGTTCATGTAAACACTCCGACAATCAAGTCAGTATAACATCAAAGAGTGAGAAATATCAGGCGGAAAGAATTGTGTACCTTGCATTGTGTTATAGAAAGATTTTTATAAGGATCATATCAGACATGAGTCGTTGGACGGTGATGGAATGGTAGTTGCAAACAACATCTCACCAATGTTTAGATATGATGGTCGTTGAAGGGTGTTACTAGTCGTTAATTAGGCCGTTACGAGTTGGATAAGATTTGATGATATGAAGAGTCATGGTAGATTGGCCTTTGCCTAGTGGACATTGAGTTGATGATAAATTTGGATCTTGGGTTAGTCGAGAACAAAACTCTCTCTTACATTTACTCATGTGAGTTTTACCTCCACATTACTTTTTTGGTTACGAGGCTAAAGAGACAAGAGAGGAAAAAAACAAGTAAAAGTAAACTACACTCTCAGAACCAAGTTTTCATATAGTACGTGTATTGAAAAGGTTTGAGAGACACGCGCGGATGGACTTTGTAGCCCATGATAGAGGAAGCACCTAGCTTAGCAAGAATATCAGCACAACTATTTTCATCTCACATAGAATGGACAATGTGGACATTTTAATCTTGATTAAGAAGATCTTTGACATTTTGGATAAAAATAGCAAACTTGTGAAATATTGAAGTTTGACCCTGAAAGATGTCGACACACTGAAGATAGTTTGTGAAGCAAACCACCTCATGGTTGTTCATTTGCTTAGCCAATAAAAGTTTTTGATAAATGGCATGAAGCTTTGGTTGATAGAGCCAATTTTATTTTTTTTAAAAAAAATAGCCCTTAGAGCCCGATTGTTCTAGTTTTTTTTTAAGAAAAAAAATCATTTTTTTAAACAAAATAGTCACTTTTAAGAATATTGCATGATTTGTCAAAAAAAAAAAAGAATATTGCATGCGTTTGTTATAACTTTTTAAAAAAATCAGAATCTAAAAAAAATCTAAAAATAGCTTCGAATGAGAAGCTGTTAAGACTTAAGAGCAGCTTATCAAAAATTAGATTTTTTTTAGATGAGAGAGAAAATAAATATCAAAAGATTGAACTTGTTTTTGTAACAAAAAAAATTCATTTTATATATTGTATCCAAACGAACTAGATTATTTGTTTAAAAAAAATGATTTCTACTAAGATAAACAAACGCAAAATAAATTCTAATTTTTTATAAAATCTCAAAAGATATAATTTTTAAATTATTCGATGTCAAAATCACTTATATTTTAATCCATAACAAACAGATTTATACGGATATAAAACAACAAAACATTGTCGTCAAAACTTTTCATAAAAAGAAGTTAAACCTAGGTTATCTTCTTCCTTCGTTTTAACCTAACCAAAAACCCCACTTCTAACCTAGCTTGGCACATGCATGCGATATCATCAGTAATAACGATTCCTCCACCATGAAAATGCAGAAAACGTCTTGCAATTCTTCGCAACAACAGACGCTTTCTTCCACAGATTTTGATTTACCCGATGATTGCTGGGAACTTATCTTCCAACTCCTCACCGACAGCGATGACCATAGCTACTTGAAGTCTCTCTCGGTCTTCTCAAAACAATTACTCTCCCTCACCAACCACCACAAATTCTCTCTCACTATCTCAAATCAAACCCTCCCTTTCCTTCCCCGCTTCTTCCAAAGGTTCACCAACCTCACCTCCCTCGACATATCTTCTTACTACGGTGATCAAAACACGCTTCTCATCCAAATATCGCGTTTTCCATTAAAACTCTCATTGCTCAATCTCTCCAACCAACCCACCATTCCTGCAAATGGTTTACGAGTTTTTTCCCTAAAGATTACAACTTTGACCTCTCTCATTTGTTCCAACATTGGTTCTATCTATAGCACTGACATCAACCTTGTTACGGACTGTTTTCCTTTGCTCCAAGAACTCGACCTTAGTTACCCCGCAAAGTTTATAAGTCACACAAACAGATTCCTTGTTGGAGTAGAGGCTCTTTTGTTGACACTTTTCAATCTCCGCAAGTTTAATCTCTCCGGTCATTATTACATTAACAACAGTTTTATTTACGACTTGTTTAAGAGCTGAAAGCATATTGAAGAAGCTGTCGTGCTAGACTGTTATCAAATAACCAACCCAGACGTTGTTGCTTCTGCTCTTCGTGAAAGACCAACATTGAGGTCTTTATCCCTTTCACCTATTTTTCGTTCGCAAGAATATGAAATTTTGATTACTTATCATTTCATTAACTCATTGGTGAGTTTGAAGGGTTTGACTTGTCTTGAATTGTCCTATTGGCATATCTCGGATCAGTTGCTCTCCTCTATTGCAAAGGAAAATATTCCTTTGAAGAGGCTTGCCCTTGCATATTGCACTGGCTATAGTTATTATGGATTGGGCAAGTGCAAGTGTCAACGTATCCAACATTATTCCCAAGTGTCAACGTATCCAACATTTAGTTCTTCAAAAAGCTGATTTGAAAGATCGCCATGTTGCCTTGTTGTCTTCGTTTCTTGGTGATTTGGTTTCTATAAACCTTAGTGAATGTATGCTTACAGAATCATCCTTGTTTGCACTCAATAAGAAGTGTCCTTCACTTAATGAAATCATAATGGCATGCACAAGAATTGCACATGGAATAGAAAGGAATTGTGTTGTAAGCCCTCAACTCAAGTATCTTCGTTTGGCTGATAATTATAAGTTACAAAATAAAAAGATCGTGATGTTTGCTTCCAATTTTCCCAATTTGGAACTGCTTGATTTGAGCAATTGCTTTGACATATCTGAACAAGGTATTTGTCATGTTTTAAGGATATGTTTTAAGATTAGGCACTTAAACTTATCCCGTTGTTCAATAGTGAAGCTGTTAGGAATGAACTTTGGAGCTCAGCTCGAGGTGTTGAACTTGTCATATACAAGTGTTGGTGATGAAGACCTCTATGTGATCGCAAAGAGGTGTTCTAGGCTTTTGCAATTGTCACTGCAAAATTGTGAAAATATCACAATAGAGGGTGTGATCCATGTTGTTAAAAACTGCACTCAACTCAGAGAGATCAATTTGCACCATTGTGATGAAGTGAATGCTTTCGCGAAGACTGTTTACTCGAGATTCTTTGATTGGTAATTAACCATATATTTGAACTGCATTAACCATGTAATAAAGAATTTCCAGTGCATACGGTGTCTATCAAAATTTTGTGTCAAAATAACACTTTTCTAAAGTATACATTCTTCTAATATGGCAGGATTAATGTGGATAAGATTAACAGTTCAATTGGTCAAGACTCTAATCCAATTAGCCTAATAAGAGTCCTTGACATTTATGGATTTGAAAGCTTCAAAATCAACAGGTAACTATGACAATTATATCTGTCAGAAAGGAAATTTATACATCTCTATATTATAATTTTCAGGAAAGGTTATCCTTCTAAATACCGTTTGCGCATCCTTATTGTTGCAAATCAATAATAATATAGAAATGGAACGGTTTCAATTTCAACAGCATGTATTCAAGATGGGGCAAGAAGAGTACACGAAAGAGGAAATTAATTGGAGCTATGTAGAATTTGTTGATAATCAGGATGTTCTTGATCTTATTGAGAAGGTAATTATTAATCAGAGTTATTATGTATCAACGTTGGTTGTTCAACACAAATTCTGAAACTATTTATTTGTTCTGAATGCAGAAACCTGGTGGAATTATTGCTCTTCTTGATGAAGCATGGTATGTCATTTCTTACTGAAAAATCTTTGAATACATTAAAATTTCAAAATACATAACCATATTTGCTCATAATATGCCTGTAAAAGATGTAAAAAAACACCAAAAATTAAAAGATGAAAATTTAATTATATTCTTGTTTTTTCAGTATGTTCCCAAAGTTAACTCATGAGACTTTTGCACAAAAGATGTACCAAACATACAAAGGACACAAGCGGTTCACCAAGCCAAAACTTTCCCGAACAGACTTTATAGTTAATCACTACGCCTGAGATGTAAATGTACTAAATTCTAAATGATTTTGTCAAAAACGAAAGATGATAACTTCTTTTCACATATCCTTTTGACGTACACAGGTAACATACCAAGCAGATTATTTTCTTGATAAGAATAAAGATTATGTTAGCAGAACATCAATCTTTTTTATGTGCTTCAAATTGCACATTTGTTGCTAATCTTTTTCCTCCTTTATCTGAGGAAACATCAAAGCAATCAATATTCTCTTCCATTGGCTCACAGTTTAAGGTAAGAATATTTCTGCTTGTTTCCAGAAATTCTCGATCCATAAATTACTTCCGAATTAAGTTTTAATATCCAGCAACAACTGCAATCTCTCATGGAGACACTAAGCACCACAGAACCACATTACAACTGCAATCTCTCTTGTAGGGAGTACTCGAGGCAATTAGGGTAAGTTCTGCTGGATATCCAACTAAAAGAACATTTGAAGAGTTCCTTGATCGATTTGGAATGCTAGCCCCTAACATCCTTGACGGGTATTGATGGTGATTTTTGCAAGTGTACGAAATTGTTCAAGTAGTAAATTTAAAACGGTAAGACCGAGTGTCGAACTCGAGGATTGCGTTATACTGTCGAAAAACACTCTTTACTTAATTGAACAAAAAGGTATGAGATTTGTTTGATAGCAATACTGAAAATTAAGAAGAATAAAATTGGTTTGAACTTGTGTGTGCAGTCCAACTTCTTCTTGCTTATGTGTAAATAGCATCACAAAGAATAACCCTAATCATGCCACTAAACATACGAATCAAATGATCATTTTCTTTCACATAAGCTAGATGGGAATTTTATTTTATAATTGTGTTTCCCACACTAATTTATGCTACTCTATGTGCATTTTAGACTTATATTTACCAGCATGATTTTTGTTATTCCATAAGATGCAAATTTCCACTCTCACTCAAAGTTGCAACTTCGTGTAATTACCAAATGGGATTTTTCACAAGGCTGCATCGTAGGGAGACCAACAGAGCCTACTAATTCACCATAAAAGTCATCACCAGATCCTAACTCAACCTGAATAAAAATACTTAATTCAAAAGATAAATGCTACAAATACGATTGACAGAAACTACCTTGGCCTACAACTCCTAACCCCTCCCCCAAACTTGAATCAAACTATGTAAACAAAACTCAAATTCAAAGTTTGTAAAAAGGAGTTGTGTTCATACGAAGACAGAAATGACACAGATAATAAGTGCACTAATTGCATGTTCTAAACATGAAAATAAAAATAAAGAGTTAAGGAGAAAGATGAAATAAACTGATGAAAGTAACTCATGTGATTCTCCCTCCTGGTGAGGATAACTAGTCCTCACTGAACTCTTACTGCTCATTTCCTTCTTCAGACTCTTTGTCACTCTCTTCAGTTTGGATTTCATATGATGGTTGCATCGACATAGGGACCCAGCCAACGAGTTGATCTAACTCCTCTGATGTCCTTGCTTCTGGAACAGTTACCTTCAAGCTCTGACCTATTACCCCCAGCGCCTTCATGACATCTTCATATTGGATTTGACCAGCTCTACGAAGGGCTTGCACATTTCCTTCTAAAACATCAATTCTCTCCTCACGACTTCTTGAAGTGGTTTGAGCTGATTGGTGGGAGCTCTCTTCACCTGACTGGCGTCGAACCCTTTTCCTTTTCGGCTCATCAACATCGTCATCCACCCCACAATATTTGCAGACATAGTTCCAATCAATAACAGAATGTTTCTTCAAAGGAGGGAGAGATTTCATGTCAACTTTGGCCTTTTCACATAACAGGGTGATCAAACGAGGGAATGCCAACGCATTTGTTGCAGAGTTGGCGATGTTTTGAATCTGAGTTTGAATGATTTTCCCGACATCGATTACTTTCCCGGTCATAATTGCTAAAATGAGGGCAGCTTTCTCCACTTTAATATCCGAAACATTCGAGCATGGGACTAGATTAGTCCCAATGTATGCTTCCCAAATTTTTGGCAAAGGCACAAGAGACGAAGAGAAAACCTTTTTGGGCTTTCCGGTTGAATCCAAAATCCAGTCAGTTCCATCCTTACATAACTCCTTCAAGAGACTATCAGTGTTGACATTTTGTTTGAAGGTTGGCCATTGATCTTTGGTCATGTGTAACTTGCTTTTCAACAGAGAGTTAATAAAAAAGAATGTGTTTCCCTCTTACAAAACTTTTACCTTTTTGCTTATCTTTCTGTGGACAATACGCATTGCAGTAGAACTCAGCATAGAAAAAGAGATGTGGATGCAGTAAAGTAAAGGGCTTCTGCGATTGATGCTCTTAGGTGAGTGAAATGTGTGGCCTTTGATTTGTGAATGGGAAGAAAAATGGAGGTGAGCATTTTTTTTTTCTTTTTTGTTATATTTGTGAAAAGCTTAAACAAAATAATAATAAATAAATAAATAAAAACAAACGAAAGTTGCAGCTTGCGCAACTTAACTCTTTTTCTTTTTCAAATAATTTTTATTTTTTTATGTACATGACCCAAACTTAAAAATAACTAAGAATATTAATTAGGCCAAATACCTCCCCGGGTCCTTTAAGTTTCATGTTTGTTTCAAATAGATCTTTTAAGTTTCTAAGGTTTCAGATAAGTCATTTAAGTTTCGAGTTTGTTTCGGATAGGTCCTTTAAGTTTCTAAGGTTTCAGGTATCTCCTTCAAGTTTCGAGTTTGTTTCAGATAGGTCATTTCTATCAATCTCCGTTAAGTCAAAGTTGATATGTCCGTTAAGGCAAAGTTGATCTGGTTGGGGAAAAAATTGATGTCAAGTGTCAGAGAGAACCACCTCATCCACTTAACGGACATAACAACTTTGGTTTAACGGAGGTTGACAGAAATGACATATCCAAAACAAACTTGAAACTTAAAGAACTTATCTGAAACTTTAGAAACTTCTTAAATGACCTATCTGAAACAAACGTGAAACTTAAAGGACCCAAACTTACATTGTTGCTTGTCCTCAAGTAACAGAACATAATAGCTAAAAAGTCAAAGTTTGCACACATTTTAAAAAATTTACTTACCTTCCGAGAGGTTGCTCAGATCCTTGTTCGTCCCACCTCAGATGTTGATTAGCTTACCACTTTCGCTCAAGCGGGGCAGACTCAGAGAAGATAGCATATTCTTTCAACTACACTCTTTTCCTTATTCTCTTCCTCACCAATTCTCAAAGCCAGTGGGGCTGGTCATATGGCATTTGCCCCCTCAACTCAACATGTTAATGCATTTTCCTATAAACTTGAAAAAAATTCTAAACAATCATTTAAAGTCAAGTACCATCACACACACTTTATAAGTCTTCAAGGTTATAATGTGGCTGTGGTTAAGGGTGGATAAATTTAAAAAAGTGGGCTAAACAAAAGAATTGGAGTTAGATATACACTATAGATCCCTAAACATTAAAGAACTTCCAACCTTTAATCTCTTTGCCAAAACAACATAGGAACCAGTAAAACTGCTTATTCATTTTCTACATTTTTTTTTCATTTTTGAAGAGACCAAATATTTTTTTGATGGATTCCTTGGTTCTTATTTTTCTATTTATTTTTTGTGGAGACCTATTTTTTTTATGGTTAAGTCTACCAATTTTTTCATTTTTTTTTTGTTTACCGAGGTTTACGTGCCTCACACCAAACTTCCAACGTTGCTAATATATATATAGGGTTTTGCTAGAAGCCACCGATGAAGGTGTCTTTTAGCAACCCACACCTCAATGTGTAATTTCCACTTTTTAGTTATAACTTTGCTAAAAGACACCTTCATAAAAGGTGTCATCTAGCAAACCCCATATATATATTATGGAAGTTGATGATTTGTAAAAACATAATTTTACTCTTTCTTAATTATTTGATACTGCGGCATATTTTCTGCGTCTTAATTAAAGGAGAGAGAGAAAATAATTGTTAAAAGATTAAATGAATTTTGTTATAATGTATCTAAACAAACTAAATTATTCTTCTTAAAAAAAAACTATAATATTTTTGAAAAAAAAATGATTTTATTACGATAAACAAACACATAATAGATTTTTATTCTTTTATAAAATCTCTACAAAAATAATATTTAAATTATTGAATGTCAAAATCATTTTTATTTTAATCCGTAATAAATAGACCTTATGAGGTTGTCTATTATAACTTAAAAAAAATACTTTAAAGATCATTGTCTTTCCGCTTTTTTATTGTGCTAATGCGTGTATATTATCAACAATATTTTATCGAAATTTGCGTATAAATTACAAATTCAATTTGTATTTTACTTGAATATCATTTGATTCCATGTTCAACCCTAGCAAACTCGAGATGGTTCGGATCGGATGATGAACTTATTATTTGGAACAAACCTCTTAACCCGATCCATTCATATGTTAAAATGTTAAAATGTAGAATTTAACCAATTCGTCATCATATTGGGTTGGTTCGAGTTGGTTCCAGTTTGATGGATATTGATAACTCGTTTTGCTAAAATCAATTCATATTCAAATTCAAATTATCTAGCTATCAAATTCAAATTAAGAATTTCCTTTCAAATTAAATAGAATGGTCATAGATTCATAGTAGGATATTAGAGTAGTTTCATTATTAAATTCGAGTGACCTTAATAGCCATATTTAAGGGTGTAATTCTCGAACGATTAGCTAAATCGCACGGTTGTCACTAGGCTTGTTTTATCCTTGGACAGTGCCACAAAACGACGTAAAGAGAGTGACATGGCCGTGACACAACCCGATAATAACTTTGATAGATGAAAAAAAATAGACTTTGAAAATTCAAATACAATAGTTTGAAAATCCAGAAACCACCGTAACTTACGTTACCATTTCCATATAAAGTAGACCTTGAGGCTAGCTTTAGAGCTACCTCGTCTTTTGCTTTTGGAGTCTTAGTGTCGGGCTCTGATTAGGATGTATGTCTGTTGTTATTTATGTTTTATTACTTTATGAGATTTATCACTCAGTTTGTTGAGATTTTAGATTTATTTTGGTGATGTATTATGAAATATGTGGCATGGCTACCTTGGAGATTTTTATTATCTTTTGATGAGATATTGTGAAATTATTCAGCTGCGATATTTTGAAAAATTATTTATGCATGTTTGGACTTATAGAAGAAGTATCATCTAAATCTTTTGTATGATAGTATTATTTGCGTGATTTATCGCTTTAAGGGTTTAGGGTGTTACACCCTAGGTGCATAGCTATTGATAGACAATTGGCAAGTGTACCAAAAACTATCGAAGTAATAATATAAATTCGTATCCACGAGGACTGTGTTAATCTCAATTCAGCAATAGCGTTAATATTTAGGATGTGTAAATTATTTTGTTTGCCACTAGGCAGTAGATTTGATTGCATAAAATAAACATAAAATAAAGATCGTTTTGGAAAAGATAAGGAGAGAGATGAGATCAGGTATGTCGAATCCTCTAGTGTTTCCCTAATTGGTATACTGCACCTATTCTTATGAATGGTTCTCTAGTTCCATGATAGTTAACAAAATAGTCCTAATCAATCCCTTGAGTTAGGACCCTCTTCTCAAACTACAACCCCTAATTCCTTAGGTGGTCTAATAATCTTTGAAGGTTTTAAGCACGTTAACCTAATATCACTAATAAACGATTATCCACCCCTAGACTAACCATGTTTATTAGAACAATTCAATTAGGTCTAAGTTGAAAGCTAGGGTCAGTAGTCATTCGTTCTCACTAAATCATGTTTATATTTGATCAGGATATAAAAAGCATCAAGAACAATTGAATTGAATAAAAACTAGATTGTCATGTTGAGGCAAAATATCTAATTAATTTTAAAGATAACAAACCTTGATGATTAAGGAATTAATGGACTTTGATTAATTTGTTGGTATTTAACTTGTGCTCTTGAGTGGTTAATTAAGACAGGAACAAGTTTCAATTCATACCA
>Ga0228711_1003831_pt1 | contig 23330 bp, 10 predicted proteins | sample MedpolnodulmetaG_2_FD_177996 | JGI IMG/M metagenome (GOLD analysis project Ga0228711, IMG submission 177996) | Root nodule microbial communities from Medicago polymorpha collected in Santa Monica, California, United States - brown nodules | ecosystem: Host-associated > Plants > Roots > Nodule...
CTGAACTCACTCAGACTCTGAATTACTTCAGACTCTGAACCTGAGAACAGTTCTTCAACGTAAGGAACGAAAAAGTTTTTGAGAACACAATTCAACCCCCCCTTCTTGTGTTTTTCTCACCTTCAACACGCAATTAAAACAACATAATATACGCGATTAATTAAAACATAGCACATTATCACGGATCATCTAAACTAACTTCTTCCTCTGGTCCCTCCAGCAGAGCCCTGATCTCTTCGTAGTTCTTGGGCCGGTTCAAACTTTTCAGAATTTGTTCAACAGATCTAACCAACAAAGCATTCAACTCGATCGGTCCTCTAGTACTGTGCTGACCAAAGACAGAGAACATGGTTCTCACGTCGTCGTCGTTTGTGAGTTTCATCCAGCTGAATCGAAGAGATCCTGCAGAGTCGGACAATGGACATCGATATTCAACACCGACCACCCTCCTTGTGTCTCTGTGGTTGAGTTGACGGTTGATTTGATTCAGCTCATCCTTCAGTCCGGAGAAGGTGACATCGTTGCGAATCCTAAACAGATGGGGTGGTGTTCCACCGTTGTAGTAGACTGCTGCTAGCTTGGTGTTCAGATCAAAGCAAGGGAATTCCATGATTTTTTTTAGGTGTAGGTTACTTGTAATGACAACAGGGACCCCTATTTATTGAGTTATCTGGACGTTCTGGACCGCATAAACTCTTGGTGCAATGTGGGTCACACAAAAAAATCAAATGTTGAAGCTTTCCAGATTTCAAAATCCGAACTATCCATCACCCTACACGAAGAGCAAAGTTTCCCTTTATTTCACACCATGATCGTATTTTTCCGGAATATAAAATCCAGAATCTATGTGTAATCCGGATTACATTTTCCGGATTGCACCAGAAGCTTTTGGCCGGTGGTCTACACCACAAAGAAAACGTTTTTCAAACATTTTAGGCGGTGGTCAAGTTGAAAAACGTGTTTTTACACGTTTTTTGACTGTAATTATGACTTCCCACACGTTTTTTAACCCTCCCTCCCCTATAAATAGACTTCATTTTCTCAAAAATAGTCAAACCTTCTTCTTTCTCCTCTTCTACAACGATGTGTTTCCATCGTTGGTCTTTCATTGAAAGAGGCCTCTTTGGAAATCAATCAGGGGTCATACGATCGATCAACAGGGAAGGGGTCAGACTAGGCATGAGGTTGGTCTGTCTGGGAGTAAGTTTGACCATCATGGTCTCTTGCTCCCTACAGGCCCCTGTGCCCCCTTTGTTTCCCCTCCAACAGCAAAGCTACTGGTATGTCCCCCCCTTCCTCTCCACTAATTGCTGGAGCCAATGGTATAGCTTACCCTCCCCCCTTAGAAATAGTTTTAAGTTCTTATGTAAAAAGCTTCAACATTTGTAATGTATTATTCATATATTAATAAAATGACTTCTTTTTATTTTTGTGTTCTTTTTATTTCTGTTTTATATTTCTATTTGCAGCTATTTTACGAATTTGAAAGCTTAAAATGAAAAAAATTCTGGAAAATGATCGTTCCGGATTTTAAAATCCGAACAAATCTGAAAGACATTAACAATTCATTCTGGAAAACTAAATCCGAACCATAGGTAAAAGTGGAAAAAATAGAGCGCACGAGAAAAGATATAGAGTGAGAAACGTAAACTCAAGAATTTATAAATGAATATGAGTTAGTTGGTAAATATTTTATTGTAGAAAGTATCGAGCATCCTCATTAATTATACATTAATTAGTGACTAATACATGGCGTGCGTTTTTTCTGTTCAACCAAATACTGCCTGCTAGTGTCCCCTTGGTCAAAAATCATGCAGGTTGTACAACCTCGATGATGTCAGGTGGTGGCTAAAGTAACTACAATTTCCAAATAAACTTATAAAAGAATACGAGGTCAGGATCATCGATGCATGCATTCAAACAAGTCAATTACAGGGAGCAAAACTAAATATAGGAGTATTTCACTTCATTGTAATAATTTCATGTTTCTAGATTGGTTAGTATTATTTTGTATTGTAATTGTATTGAAGTCCAATATTGTCATGATTTCCGGACTGTTGGATGCATATATGTGTTTAAACACTCTCATCTAATGGATTAGTTTTTGGAGCAAAATCCAAACCCACTTAACATGGCACGATCAGAACCAGATTAAGGATGTGTAACTATTGAAATTGTATTAAAGTTCCGCATTGTCAAAGTTCACGTGTTGTTGAATGCATACATACATGTGTGTTGACACTCTTATCTTTTGAGTTAATTAATTTTTAAGAATGAAATCCAAATTTATTAAAGGATCTTGTTATTGGATTGAAAACTACTACAAACCCTAGCTTAGCGGCTTCACAACAAACTCTTTTTGTTCATGTCGAATCTCGAACCAAACACCACAATTGTTGAAGAATGTTCTTATTATCAAATGACCTTTGGAAAACAAACGCTTCACTACAAACTCGGTCTAACAAGTTATCTCGAGAGGTAAATTTTTAGTCAGTTGTAAAAATAAAAAATAAAATCATACCTACTGAATAGACCGTGATCTAGACACGCTTTTTTATCACACCAGATTTATCATTTTGGACACTTTCCAACAACGATAAGGAATTTAGAGTTACATTACATTTGTTGTCATAAAAAAAATAGTGTTTATAGAGCCAATGGATGATAAGATTATGTTTAGGAGTGTTTTTTAGTCAGGAGTGTTGGAGAAGTTTGTGTTTTAAGATCCTAATCAAATTATATATACATGCTACTGGATCCCGACAATCCTGACGAATCTCTTTCGAAAGGGTGAATTTGATAAATGCTAAAATGGAAACTAGAAGGAGACTTGTAACGAATTGCGAAACTTTCATAATCCAACTTAACCATTTGGATTTCATTCAACCTTGATTTGAAGTACTAGATGTGGGACTTATTACAAAATATTATTTAGTATAATGAGGAATGCTAGCAACACTCACTTTTGAACACTCTCTCTAATACTCACTTTTTTATTGGTTTAAATCATTGTGAGTGTATACTTTGGAAATAGAACTCACACAAAGTGGTGGGACATGCATGAATTTCATCCAATGAAAGAGTGAGTGTTAGAGAGAGTGTTCAAAAGAGAGTGTAGCTAGCATTTCTCTTAGTATAATAACTGAAGATTCAAGTTCTCTAAATGAGTAATATCAATTGTTAATTTAAAAATTAAATGTATGCATTATAGATATATCATAACAAACCATGAATTTGTTACAATAGCAACTCTTAATTATCTCACTTTACATTTTACTCACTTTAGAAGATCTAAAACCAATAACCGGAATATGTGAATGTTAAAACTTCTTAAGTAAGTTCACACCGTGTTTTGTTAAATCAACAGCTTATAAAAGACCACATCAAAGGCTTCACCAAATCAACAAGAGGACCTTTAAGCCTATTTTGATTATAAAAACACTTCTTCACATTTTTTTCATGGGAAATCAACCTATAAATTGAGTAACATGATTAAAATTATTGTTCGACAAAGCACAATAATGCCTACCCATGACAAATCATCCAACCATGACTTACAAGATACATGACAATAAAAAAAAACAAATAATTAGATGTTTCATTTATTATACATCCTTCCGTACTAGACAAGCTATAGTTAGAGAAGCACTTTGTTCACTTGAGAGAAAATGTTAGTTAAAGGGTGTAGGGCTCTATTAGCTAACTTTTCTTTGTTTGATGATGCGGAGGATTTTGACAATGAAATATTAATACAAGTGGCATATACTCCGGTCAAAAAAGCTCATAAGCTAATTAATCTATTAGTATAACTAATGTCTCTATGTATAGATGAATGATTAACTCGATGAACTTACAAATGAATATCCATGCATTTTAAATGAAATAACATTTCCTTTCCTTAAAAAAAAATGAAATAACATGATCGTATATCACAATACATGAAAGCTACAACTTGATAAATTTGTCACTTTTGTAATAAATAAATTCACATCTAAAGCTACAACATTTAGCTTCTATAAACTCATGTCCGCGTTTGGTATGCGCATTACCAAACACTACACAACTGACTTTCATAGTTTTTACAGGTTTTTCTTTTTATCAAAATTGATTTTACTTCTTGAATTTATTCTAGTCTGAAGACAATATATGTATCTCCTAAACGTGAATTTTATATTTAAATTTTTTGTTCAGCATATTTTCACATATCATATCCAAACATAAATTATTTTGAGTCATGCTAACAACTTACTTTCTTATTTTATATTTCAAATTAATTTTTAGCTAAAATCAATGTTCTCTATGTAGAACTAAACATTCACGGAAATACAAGTTTTTTTATTTTATTTTTAAAGTCTCATATTTGATGAGATATGACTTGGCAATATGTTTATAACCAGAGTTGTTCATAGAGTTTTAGGAGCCTTAGCTGAAATATGAGAAAAGGGTTCCTTACATAACACATCATAAAATTTGTTAGCTCATTGTTGTGATTTTATTAACTTTTCATTTAATTTTTTTCCGCTTTTCACTACCAAATAAATGTTTTTTTAGGCAACATCTAAAAATAAATCAAATACTCTATAGACATCAAAACAAAATAAAATATCGTAGAATTATAGAACAATAGCACATGCGAAGTAGACTGAAATTTTAACACCTAAGAATAATAACACTAAAAAAGAAAAAGTATATCAACACGTAATTAACTAAATTTTAAAATTTTGGAAGCAAAATTCTCCAATGTTAAACTCATAACAACAACAATACATGATACAAAATTAGTGTTAGACTTTTTTAGAGAAATCGTAGATACAAGAACTCTTTTGTATACTAGAAGTACATCATTCCTCTTTTTATATTCTATAAGTAATTCTAACAAGTTCATTGTGATGATACATGAATGTGGCTCGCATGATCTTGCACTATCAAATTCAACTATGCAATCATTTCAATCAATTCAAGAAAGTTGACATTACTATATTGATGTAATTTATTTTTTTGGAACCTTTGAAAGACAAGATTAAGATTAATTTCTCTAGTAGGTCTATTTTCAACTAAAATATAATTTGTTTGGTTATGAAAATTATCCAAATTTATTAGATAATAAATATCACCAATGTTTTTAATATTAATGAAGCACATTATTAGGAAGGGTCCAAATAAATATTACCAATTTCTTCGATAATAGTTTTTTGGTACATTATTAAAAACAACCAATTTGTTTTTTATAGGGAGGGTGTATATAGAAATCTTTGTGCTATACAGGGGTACATATAACAAATTGCGTCAAAAGGGCCAAAAACATTAACAGACTTCAGTCAGCCCTTCAAAATGTCAATGTATGGGGCCTTTATGTGAAATTTGCTATATATACCCTTTATAAACAAAATATTTCTATATACACCCCTTTCATAGAAAAAAATTAGGCCCTCTACTGGCAAGGGCCCTAGGCCTTCGCACCCCCGACCAATGGCCTAGGGCTGGCCTTGTTTATAATTGAGAGCAGGCATCATCGTACAAAACAATTTTGTAATATTGAGTTAGATTTAACTTAAATTCTAAGATGGTATTAGAGTTTATCTAAAATATATTTGACCATCTGCTATTAGAACTTCACTGTGAGACAACTCGGGCCACAATCCAGATATCCAATTTTATATGTCTAATACAAAAAATAAATTGTTGACACTAATTATGGACCTAAGATTATTTTAGTCAGAAAGTCTTTGTTGCCACATGTCAGTGGTCGTCATGATCTAGATCAAACTATCCATATTCAAACTTTTTATTTTTAAAATTATTATAAAATAAAAATATATATATTTGTTTCTTTAGGTCGTTTGATTAAGATCATACGACCACTGTGTCACTCTAAGAAAGTGTTCAACGCGAGGAATAAAACTTCGTTAATTTTTTTTGTCACTCCGAGAAAGAGTTCGACACGATGAATCATATTTCGTTAATTGTTAGCACGGTACGAGTTACACCTTACAAATACAAGATTTTTTAATGCACAGTATATCTTTTTGTCCTTTAAGTTTGAACAAAATATCGGGTTGGTCTTTATGTTTTTTATGTTTTCAATAGATTCTTTAAGTTTTTCTAAAGTTTCAAGAAAAGTTTATTAGAGTTTTAAATATGTCTATTAAGTTGTTAATTTAATACACATATTTGAGGTTTTTTAAGTTTTAAATAGGTCCTTAAAGGGTAATAAGGGCTTGTTTAAAACTTAAAATACTTAAAAAGTAACACGTATCTTTGTCAAGCTTAAAGGATAAAAAAGGTATTTTGTATTTTTTTTAATTGAAATTACAAGTTTTTTGTTTACTCGATTACTTGTCTTTAGTCTCAAGCAAACACCCTCCAATAAAATAGAAAAATGTCGTAAACCGACTATTCAACGTAACCTGATTTCTGTGGAACCAACGATGAAGTTTACCTTAATGCTAATTTTGTTTTTTGAAGAAGTTAAATTAGCCAACATATATTGACACTAAAGGAAATTGAACCTGAGACCTCAAGGAGGAGCACACTCTCAGATACCTTAATGCTAATTATTATTTGAGCCATTCGTTAAAGATTTTTTTATACATACAAACGTTTAATTCAAGCATCGATGTCTTATGTGAACCAATCCCCTACTCTTTTACAAAAATGTACATATTAAAGTATAGACCAACAATATTATTCTATTTTGACAAAGAGTAGACCAAGACTTTCTTTTTCACGTGTTATTTGATTAATTTCAATTCTCTCATTCTGGAAGTTTGAACAAACCGGAGATTAAGACAGTGTGTATGAAAAGCAATTGGTAAATATTAAATATTTTTTTTATAAAGGCAAATATTAATTAAATTATACACAATGACAGGGAAGCATTTCATATAATTTATTCTCTTGTGTTTAAGGTATGGCGTATAAAATAATACAGTGTTGAAAAAGAGGTCTACCTATCTCCATCTCAAAGCCAAACCCAAACATTGTAAATGTCTTCATTTTTCTTGTTAGTTTTTCTGATCATTCAAACATGGCCAATGAAGCTAGAAGCCCAAAAAAACATATTTATATTAGCAGGACAAAGCAACATGGCTGGAAGAGGAGGAGTAGTAAACGACACGACAACCGGTGTCACAACCTGGGACGGTGTTGTTCCACCTCAATGTCAACCAAATCCATCAATTATGAAGCTCAATGCACATCTTAAGTGGGTTGAAGCACATGAACCTCTTCATGAAGACATAGATACGCTAAAGACAAATGGGATTGGACCAGGTATGGCATTTGCGAATCATGTGCTGGAAAAAAACTCGGGACTTGGTTTGGTGGGGTTGGTCCCATGTGCAATTGGTGGCACCAATATAAGTGAATGGGAAAGGGGTAAAGTGCTTTATAACCACATGATGAAGAGGGTTAAAGCATCGTTGCGTGATGATGGTAATATTAGAGCACTTCTTTGGTTTCAAGGGGAGACTGATACGGTAAGTCTAAGTGATGCACAATCATACCAAGCTAGAGTTCACAAGTTTTTCTTGGATGTTCGTCATGATTTGCAGTCTCCATTGCTTCCCATAATTCAGGTATTTTTCCAATTCAAAGCATATATAATTATTTGTTAAATTGGCGTTGTTAATAACGATTAATGAATCATTGAACTGTTAGGTTTGGGTTGGCTTTCAGTTTCACTTATTTTTAAGAAAAGGGTAGTTGGGATGCACATATATATCTATCTTAATTAGGAACCAAAAAAACTACTAGGTTCGGAAGTATCCATCCTCTACTATACTTGTAGCAAATTTTTCCAGTGTAAGTAAATAAAACAGTGTTGCCTGCTTTATGAGGTAGTATGTTGTATTTATTAGTTATTAAAAAAAAATTGTACCACCTTACTATTGAAGAGGATTCAGATGAAATAAATCTGAATTAGTAGGTAAGATGATTTATTAGGAAGAGGAATGGGATGCTCCACTCCACCAACTCATACCCTCCTCTGTAGCTTCCTCTACCTTTTATGTTAATTTATACATACTTTTTTTCTGGTAAAAGTAAAAATAGGAAGAGGAATATGGGAGTATATGTTGAATAGAATTGGAAACTAAGATGGATCCCATCCCAGCTATAACGTGATCGTTGTAAAGTATTTTAAATCTTTACTAAGAAAATACATCAATTAAAAATTACTTAGTAGACAAAAGTACATTACTTAACCAAACAAGTTTAATCTGGTACTGTCAATAAATTACTTTCATAGCTTAATAACTGTTAACTGATGTACTGTTATTACCTTGCGAATTACTTCATATAGACAACTTAAACTCAATATATATATATTAGAGACCTCTATATATTAAGCTATAGAGACACCTTAAACTAAAATCTTAATCCAAGAGAGTAAAGTGTCTCTATCATTAACAATATTCTCTTGTATATATGCATAATGCATTGTAGTCTTATTTTTCATTTTTTGGTAATTACGTATTGTAGGTGGCTTTGGCATCAGGATCAGGCCCTTACATAGAGATAGTCAGACAAGCTCAACTGAGTATTGACCTCCTGAACTTGAAAACCGTCGACGCTAAGGGCTTGCCTCTTCAGCCCGATGAGCTTCACCTTTCGAGCCCGGCCCAGGTTGATCTTGGAAAGATGATGGCTGATGCATTCCTTCAATATGTACCCTCTTCGAGTTCAAATCCAAATCCATATCACAATGTTAGTCCAATACGTAACGAGGCAACAAGTTCCATTGGGTTTTCTAATTGTATTTCTCATATTTATTTGGTACCATTGTTCATAACATTTCTCACAATGATGTCCCTAACTTTATTGTAGAGTTGTGGAGTTGTAAATTGTAATGACCTTCATTTATCATTGCTATTTTAATCATAGCATAAACACAGCCATGAAATTAGGCTTTAAAGTCTACAAGAAAATTCGAGCAATGTATGGTTCTTTTCAATCTTGAAGTATGAGTACTTTAAGTTACACTTAATGGAATTCATGGAGTGCAAAACTTGTGATTTTGCAATTGATCATCTATATGTTTGCTGAGCCACCAAAATTTGTTTACCGAACACAACTAAAAAATTCTACTACCTCTCACACAACCACCACCCTCCATCGACATATCTGACCAAAAAAAATTCCTCTCTCTCATTCTCAACACTCTAAGCATATTATGAGAAGCCAATTGTACTAACCCCACTAGAACCATCCTAAATATCCTTCCACCAAGTCGAGTCTCTATCGAATCCTACAACCACATCGCCATTAATCAAACCATATTTATGAGATAAAACTTTAAACAACAACTTCTATCTGTTTTCAACATCTAACACCATTTCTCTTATAGTGTCATGTTAAACACGCGCAAATTACACACCCAACACTCCCTCTAACGTGTGTTTCAATGTGTATAATGTATTTTTAGTATTGAAACCATGCAAATCATTGTTAGAAGCAAAGAAAATCACTGAGAGAAATGAAGTTGTAAGTTTAATCTAGTGGTCAACACATATCATCTAGACCAATTATTAGCTTACGACAGGACCAATTTCTTTGAAGAACTTTGCTGTAAATCTTAATCTATAGCCAAAGATGAAATGCTTTGAAGATGAGATTTCAAATTCCTTCATAAAGAATCAATTTTGAAATCATCAAAGTTGTCTCGCCTGGTACAGGTAGTACACTCGGGTACAAGCTCAGCTCAAGTATGCACGACAATTCCTGTGAAATAATACAAGTTAGTGCGTGACATTTTTGCACAATGGTACAAGCTCTACAACACTTACATTTTACCTAAAAGCTCAAGTATTTAAGGCATTTACCATTTAAATTTTTATTTTTGCTTAGTAGTGTATACTTAAATACCACTAAGCAATGATTCAATACTTCATATCACAAGCAAATTAAAACTTCAAAGAAACATCGACTCCAAATTACAAAGAGTCAAGTGAACCCAAATTTCAAATATTTTTATAGAGGGTCATGAAAACTTGTGTCCTAAAGGCTAGAGTCATTCTTTAAGGAATGCAAAGAGTTTAACTGAGTTAAGCCTCCCAAAGTGATGGGCCTCAAGAAAAAAATTATTGTTTAATATCCCCACCCCCACTCAAAAAAGAAAAATAAACATGTTTCATGTTTCAATTTCTAAGTAAAAAATCATGTTCCATGTTTCTATTTCTAAGTTGAAAAACATGTCTTTAAGAAAAAAATAATTACTGATTTTGATTTCGGTGGCTAATAATAATTATACGAGTGTTATTTTCAATTTTTTTATTAGGGATCTTTTTTTACTATGACAGCCGAGCTTCCAGTTTCATAGGGACGGCCCTGCTAAGGGCACAAGTTAAAAAGTTTAAAATGGAATTAATCAATAAATGTGTAAGTTAAAAAGATTAAAAAAAAACTTTCAAAATTAAAAATACACAATTTCCAAGATTTAATTTCTAGTTTTGGTTTCTTATCTTGCGCCAAATTAGCATTTCCCTTTTAAGAAAGTTTTTTACTTGTACTCGAGCAAAAATTTCATATTCTCTTTTTTAAGAGCGTTATCCTAATCACAAACATATCATCATTTCAACTTAGTGAAACCTCAAAGGGTTGTTTTGGCTAGCGAGTTGGAGGGATGGGTTGAGTTGGCCAGCAAGCTCATTCAAAAATATTAATTACTAATGTTTATTGTACTATTAAATAATAGGTGATCCAATTTTTAAGTTTTTTTTTCCTTCGGAAAAACAATTGTACAATTCTTTATTAGAGAATTGTTTTTCTCTTTAAGTAGGATTAAAATGAGAATAAAATGATTATGAGAAAATAAAAATGACATTTTATAACGGTAGCATATATTTTAATAACATTTGTCACAAATAAAAAAATTTAAAAAGAAAAAAATTTGTTTGACGGATCAACCTGACAGTCCGTCTTCTGGTGGGTTCAGGAAGTGTGTTTGAGCCCATCACCTCAACTTGGCCGGCCCCACCCCGTTTTTGGCGGACTAATAGCGTTGTGGCGTTGTTAGCCTATATTTTCAGGAATTAGATTTAAATGCAATCAGACTAAGGTTGACTTTATACTTGAAGGAATAAATGTTATTATTCTTAGACACTTAGTCGAAATTAGGCTTGTTGAGAAGCATTCGGAACACGTGTCTTGGTTCGACAGACAAAGTGCATCGGAAACAGTTTTGTTTTGGATAGAATCGAGCCAACGGATATCTCCAGGGAGCGTGTGTTTGAAGTTTGAATCGAACGGATATCTATTGTTCGATGGTAGCAGTTGTAGTTTCAAAATTCTATGTAGGTAGTTATTTTCTATTAGTATAAATAGTAGTATCTCGCAAGAGAAAGGGGTCGCAATCCAATCATACAAAAAAACTTACACTCAAACTATCTGCATTCAAGAGAGAAACGAGTCACAAGTTGCAATGTATGAATCTGTGTACCAATTTACATTCAATCAATGCAATTTAAGTTTATTTTCTTAAGTTTCTTTGCAATTTACTTGTTTATTTCAAGCAATACCTTTTACTCGTATTTCGAAGGTGACTTTGATTGATTTAACTAAGTTAAATTCGATAACCATTTTCGATATCTTCTTATGTTTTGAAGAACAATTATGAATTTCTGGGAAAGTAAAAGTACAATATGTCCTTAAGATTTACTGGTTGATCTTGCAAGTAACTATTTCTAAACCAGCGGTTGTTTACCAAAAATCAATGTAAACAGGCGTAAACAGAACGGGTTGACCCGCATTGTCATCCCTAGTTGTAATCGGTTGCACATACTGAAAAATTCTTCAAGGTTGAAAAGACTAGATGTAACTACTAGCATAGTTGTAAAACTCGGCTCGGTCATCGACTCGGCAAAGGCACTGAGTCACTGAATTCATGGTCGAACCATCGTGTCATTGGTTGAACCACATGACAGAATCAGATTAAATCGGATGACTCGGTTAGATAACCCGATGTTTTGATTAAATTTGTATAGATATTTAATAATATTAAATCGGATTGAACTGACGACTCGATTACTTCAAAAACTAAAATAATAACATATTTAAAATTAAAATAAATATCCAACAAACATAATTTCATAGACTAATTATTCATGTGATAAAAAAAAGCGAAGAGTAATTATTCATGAGCTTTAAATTAAATACTTGAGCTTTATAATTTTATTTTTTTTAGGGAAGCTTTATAATTATATATGTCTATGTTTTTGTCCGTTAATATTGTGAGTTATTTTTATAAAAAAAAAAAAAATTGATAGGTATTTGCTTTGTAAATTATTAAACGTTAATTTTGTGAGGCATTTTTATCAACTAAAAAATAATAATTGATGGGTATTTGCTTTGTACAGTATTCAATATTTTGACAACTATAATCTTATCCAAAAAATTGTTTAATATATTCTTATTAAAAGCAAATCAAATACAAAATGAACAAGCGCTTCAGTGGTTAGGAAGTTGTTTCTTAATAGGAGGGTCACGAGTTCAACTCTCATCTGTGCCATTTTTTAAAACATGATTTAAGTTAAAAGCAATAAAAAAAAGAAGAGAAGAACCGGTTCGACCCATAACTCGGCCGAGTCACCTAGTTTGACCAGTTCTCGTCGAGCCAACTGCATGGCCGATCCGAAGGTATGCTCGAACCAATCTACCCACCGGTTTCTGGTTCGAGGTGAACTAGTATAAAAAATGGAATCTCTTTACCTTTGAGGTGAACTATCTATTTTAAAAAGAAAATTTTGTAAAAAGATTTACACAATTTAATCCTCGTATTTTTCTTACCTTCAATCAATTTAAATTTTGAAATTGCCTTTCAACATAAAAAATCAACAACTCAAACATTTCGAACGAACTCTAAGTCTTAAAATTGAGTAATGATATTTAAACAACCATTTGATAACAATTTTTGTGACAACCTTACTTTTCTATTTTTTTATTGGTGAGAAACAATAAAGAGAGAAAAATGAAGAAAGAGAATAAAAACATAATTTAAGTATGAAAGATAAAGTTGTCCTAAAGTTCTTATAATATGGTTGTACAAATATCATTTCTCTTTAAAAATAGTAATCTAAAATATGGGTTTCTAATATTTTTGAAGAAACCAAAATGAGATATATATTAGCAACCAAAAAAGTCTTCCTTAACACAAGGTGTGTCAAAGAAGAACACAAGAGTCACAAACAAAATTTAGAAGGTCCAAAACAAAACAAGAGAAGAAATAACAATTAGCCAATGCCCAAAGTTGTAAGAGGATTAAGCCATCAACTATGATAGTTAATAGCAAAAGAAGTAAACTTTGCCTTCAACCACAAAAAGGAGAGCGACTTAATTCTATCCACAAACGGCATAATTGAGCATTCTTTACTATTGAAGATCATATTATCTCTTTCTTTCCATATTCCCCAAACGCTAACAAACCAAATCAATTGCATAATAGATTGCCGCACCTTAGAACCTTCACCTAGATTTCCAAACTGCGCAAAATGATCTGCTACGAGTTCTAGAACAACCGCAAGAATGCCCAACCAATGGTGAATTAAGTGCCAAATAGAACCAAAACTGGGGTGATGTAAAATTAAACGAGAAGCTGTTTTTAATTTATTTTTTTTAGTGATAATGTCATTTTAGTGAGTGTTAAGGATAAGTGAGCAGACTAAAAAATTGTCATTTTTTATTCTAAGAAAATACAAGTCAGCTTGTCTATTACAAATAATTGTTTTTCATATAGCAGCAAATCTCCCACTTTGACTTTTTATTATTATTTCGTAATCAAATGCTAACATGAGTTTAAGACTACTTTTTTTGAGGGAATGTGATTAAGATTACTTGTTAAGAGTTTTTTTAAAAAATATTATATATTATTTTGTAATCAAATGCTAACATGTGTTTAAGAATATTTAAGAAATTTTAAAATAAAATACGTATTTTAAACAAAAAAACATTTATCTCAACCTGTGTGTATTTTAATATTTTGTGAGTTATCTCTATACATCACTTCAAACAATTGGTGGTAACATTAAAATATTATATTCTTTCCAAAAAAACAAATTAAAATATTATTGTCAATATAATGATAATCTACAAATTCACACGCGTTACTCCCTAAAAAAAGAAACTCACACGCATTATGCATGGTCAATTTTATTTAGGAGAGTAATTGATGATTCTAATTTGAATCGGATTATTAGAAACATATAGTGATTTTAAAGGCCATCTAAGTCTAACTACCCCTCCAAAAAAAGGCCATCAAAGTTCCAAGTATCCTTTTAAAATATATATGTATCAAGTATGCAGGGATATGATGGTTTTTGTTCATTTTTTACTTAGAAATCATCATTTTTGTTCATCTAAATGGTTTTCATGTAGATTAAGTTTTTTCTTTTGTGTTTTCCTCTTCTGAGTGCAGCGATGTATTATTTCCGTTTTGTTACGGTGCTCGGTTGGTTTCAATTGAAATGTCAATTTCAATCAATTACTGATCAATCACTAATTTGAATGTTAACGTTGCATACTAAAGATATCGGTATAACAGTGAATTTGATTTTATCATATTATTTATAGACATTTTGTCGTTGAATGTTATTAACTTAGATGTTGTAAGGTTGTTCGTTGATTCAATATTTTTGATGTTGAATATGTGGTTGTATTAGATGTACCATATTAATTTGAATAAGTTAATATCACTTTATTTTTTTTAGAAAAAATGAATATCACTTTTTTTTTTTTAGAAAAAATGAATATCAATTTACTTTTGTACGTAAACAAAAGCAAACTAACTTCACGAACTTGTTATATGGGCCAGCAAATAAACAAGACTCTTAATTATCCCACAAATCATAACTCAATCGCAAAAAGAATAAAAATAAAATACCTAATTATTTGACCGGAGGTCATGACCGAGTTTCAAATTCCATCACACCTATTTGTGTGTGTGAGTTTATAATAACTTTATTATTTCGTTTATTTAAATAAATATAAACCTACTAGAGCTTTGTTTATTGGTATTGAAGAGCGTTGATTTTTTTTACTCGTTTTAAAGGGCATTTCAAGTTAATATCTAAACGCCTCTTTTTCTTTTTTTTACAGTACTAAATTTCTTGACCAAAAAAAAAAATCTTGTCTTGTTAAGTTTCTGCATATATATATATTTGGCTGCTGCTAATTTTCATTCATGTACTAGATAAATTTACATTTGCTGCAACGTACTAGTAGATGATTTGTAGAAACAAAATGTATATTGTAATCTCGTCGTCGGAGTTAAACAAAGCAAGGCAATATACGTAGTCTCACTCACCTCATTGTCATCATGTGATTGTTATAGAAGACGGAATGGTCAAATATGACTTGGACTGTACAAGATCACGATGAGCTTGACATTCTGTGCCAGCAGTTATGCATTTTGAAAGTTGAAGTTTGAAGCTTAATTAGCAATTTGTTGAAATAATTAACAATCTATAGCTTAGCACACCTTTGGACGGTTGGACATATTCAATCCCTCATGTGATTGTTATGAACAACTGGGTGATCTGTAGCTAGCCAGGCTTGGATAGATAGAGATCATGATAAATTTTGTAGTATTTTGTTATCTTATTTTAATCTCGATATCATTTTATAAAAATATTTAATGGTACACGTGGTTTTTTATATATAATAGGCTATATTTATTTTATTTTATTTTTGACAAACATATATAGGCAGTATTGATGAAAATTTGTTTTTGGATGGGTAATGAAAAATTGTTTACGTATGTCTTTTTTTTCTTTTTGTTTTTTTGTATCTGCCATCACAATTAACTTTAAAATCTCTGATAAATGGAACCGGGAGCATTTCTTCTTCAGGAAATGGATGGGGTTTTTGTTGATATTGCATAAGGTCTAAATTCATTAGCAAGAGCTTGATTTAACTTCAAAGACATGAACCATATCCCATTTGAATATTTGTAAAATGATTATTAATGTTTCAATTATTAATAACTATCACCCTATCCTTTTAGTCTGGTAAGTGGCCTTAGAGTTAGAATGAGATATCATCCCCTTGCCTAAAACAAAAACTCAAGTCTTGTATTCTTGAGACTCTCCTTCTTGGCTCAACTCCTATTGACACATCAAATGTAATATGATATTTTAATAATTTCACCAATAAATATACTCATTTTACTAATTTGTTGTTTAATATTTTTACAAAATTATTAGATATATTAATTTTTTTCCCAAATATTTATTAATCATTTAGTTTAATCAAACAATTAACTAGATAGTAAAAAAATATTAGGGAAAAAATAGTAAATTAAATATATATATATATATATATATATATATATGTTTTTATTTATCTCTCAAAAATTATTTTGATTTATCAAATCTTTTAAGAATTTTTAGAGATTTTTTTTTCAAAACTAAATTTGAACTCAAGACATCTAGTTTAAGGAAAATTCTCTTGCGATTTTTTTTTCAAGGGGAAAATTCTCTTGGAATTTGTTTCAAATAAAATTATCTAATTATAATAACAATTGATTTCACATGAGAAAATAAAATACAGACGGTAATATATTATATAATAGAAAATTATTTTATAATCTCGTGATTTAATTATGTAATTATACTGAATCCAATTTGGGCGTGTATTGCGGAGTTATTGTATATATACTACTAATAAATACATAATTATTTTTGTATAATTTATTTTTGTTATATTTGAATCCCACGTTAGTAGACGCTAGTAGGCACATGCAAAAATAGAATTAGGGTTAAATGGAAAATGAAAAAAACGTGTAAATAAAAAGCCATGGGTCTTTGACCAAAAAAAAAAACATGGGTCTTTGCATGAACAAAACAAAAGGAATGAAGATGACTGGTAGAATTGAAAATAAGAAACATAGATGCATAATCAAGTAATTAACTATGGGTTCCAAACTTCCTATTCTGTAAAAAGAAAGAGAAGAACCTTATAAATAAACATAGAAGGTCAAATGCATTGTCAATAATAAGAGAAGATGCTACTACCATATAGTACGAGATCTAAAATATTAAAATCATCATCTTGTATTACTTATATGATAATGATTTACATCACTGGAGGAAAAGAAAAACATAAGTACCCAATTTTAGGGTAGAAAACAAAATAACCCTTGCAACTAAAATTCAAAGGACTAATGACTCCGACCTAATTAAACCAATGCTAGAACCCCAATTAAAAAAAGGACCCGCAACAAACTCAATACTATTTTATATAATTATTTATGTCATTCCCAAATTCCCACCTCCATGAACCCATTCTCAGTTGCACAGCCCCTAAACATTCCATTACAATTGAACCCATAAGCCACTTCACCCTTATTAGACACAGCAATAAGACCAGCAAACCCTTCATCAAGACGATCCTTAATAACAAAATCCACAGCTTGTTGAAGTCCATAGCCTTTGTACTCCATAACTGCAGCCACTTCACGTGCAAGAGTGCTACGAATGATAGCTTCACCTTCACCAGTGCAAGAAACTCCACACACTTCACATGCATAAGTTCCAGCACCAATGAGAGGTGAATCACCAATTCGACCACTCATTTTGTTCATCAGCCCTCCAGTTGAGGTTGCAGCAGCACATCTTCCTTGACTGTCCACCACCACACATCCGACCGTCTCCGGCGCATAAATGCTTAACGGCAGACCATTCATTTTCACTGGACTTTCAGTTCCAGCACATTTTTCCGTTGGAATTCGATAATCAAACTGCACCACCGTCCATCAAACACATTCATTAAAAAATAAATCACAGAATCCACGTTTTAATGACAGAAGTAAATATTTAATGTACAGTAAAAAAAAAATGTTACCAAAATTGTATTAGCTTCCTTTGCGAGTTTCAGCATACCAACATTATCAGGAGTGATGAAATATTCATTGTCCTCAGTCTCCACGCCCTAGAAAAAACATAACCAAATATCTTTCGATTAAAAACAAATATATTTATACATAAAAAAATTGGAGTGAAAAAGAAAAATAATGATATGAACCTGTTCCATGGCAAATTCTTCTGCTCCGGAGTAGGCAAGGTAGGAATGAGGGGATTTTTCCATGACAAGACGAGCAAGAGAGATTGGATTTTTCACGGTGGAAACACCAGATACAGCACCACATCTTCTCTTGGTACCATCCATGATACTAGCCTCCATTTCCACCGTTCCTTTTGCTGTCAAAGCAGATCCACGGCCAGAATTGAAAAGTGGATCTGTTTCTAACTTTCTCACCTATCACAAAAAGAACCCTAAAATCAACAAAAACGGAAAAACAAACGATAAAATACCGTATTAAAAAATCATATTATTGTCATTATGGATTTGATTCATTTTATATCAAATAAAAATTACGTGCATAGTCATGCATGTAAAATTAATGATTTTGAATGATATAAATTAGGTCACGTTTATTACGGAAGAGACATGGGAATGGGAAAACATACGACGAGTTCGACGACGTCGAGGGCGGAAGCATTGGATCGGAGAGCAGAGATACCGAGATTGAGACATTCGGTAAGAAGCTGCTTGGCTTCTTCCTGACGGTGTGGTGGGAGATTAGGGTCCACACCTGCGCCGCCATGAACAGCAATAGCCCAACCAGACATGTTTTTTTCTCTCTTGTTTTAACCTTATTTTCTCTATGTGTTTGTTTGTGAGAGTGTGATGAAAAGTTGAGAGCCTGGTTGGTCTTTATATAGGAAAAAATGGTGTTGAAAACTTATTTTGGGAAATGGAATAATTTAAACCGTGATTTGGTATAATAATAATGAGTAAAGATTTGGTTGAATTGAATTGTTTGGGTAGTAATCACTAAGAAAACAACTATGATTACTTCCTTATTTAGCAAAGAAAACGAACCCGAATGCATTCCTCTTCGCGCTGCCTTATGGTTAATGGAATTGGTCAATAACTATTTTCCAAATCGAGGTTTATTCTCATCTCTCTCTATCTGACGAGGCTCCCTAATCATCATTATTATCGAAATCTTCTTTTTTAATATGAAAATCAAATCATTAAAATTAGGCTCCCGTGGCAAGGAGCTCCTTCCAAAGATGTATCGGAGAATAGCGGGTTCGATTTTCAGGTTGAACAACGCTTTATCAGTGCACATACATATCTACACATCGTTAGTGAATCGAAAACCGGTGCGAAAGCCAAAAAAATTAAGGGATATTGTAAAATTAGGAGATATTGCAGTATAATCATCCTTTTGTTTTTACATTTAATTATTTAAAATTTAATTTTGAATTTTTTAAAGGGAAATTTTATTTTTTCTTAAAATTACTTAAGTTTTGTCTAAAAAAAAGTAAAAAAAAATTATGACGGATTAATAGGGCCTATACCTCCCTAAAAAAAAGGCCTAGGATTAGGCGCATGTTACTGGTTGGAGAGTAGAGTTCGCGGTCGATTATGTTGGATTAGATCCTTGTAAAATGATTCTTGTGATAATGAAGGATATAAATATATAAAAAAATAAAAATAAAAAATTACATTGTTTAATATTGCTTCCGTTTTATAGTAACCGAGTAATTTGTAAAACAAAATTGTGTTAATTGATTCTTTTCATCTTTTAATGTAATATTCCTTACTTTTCCTAATTATAACTCTAGTTAACGATACTTTCATACAACGCTAAAGTGGTTGACAGATCTTAGATATGATAATGTCAATTTCGCTCTGGACTCCAAGACAATTGTAGATCACTTTAAGTCAATGTAGAGGATAGTAGTGAGCTAGATTGGATTATACATGTTTGTAGACAGCTGTTAGTCAATAGTTTTCAGAATTCTCATATCAAATTCAATAGGAAGCAAGCCAAAGGGGTCGCTCATGAATTAGCAAAGGAAGCTTCATCTCATCCTAGCTCCCACGTTTACGATGATGTACCGTCGTGTATTGAACATTTGATAACTAATGAAAAGCAATGAATTTCTTCCTTAAAAAAATATAATACTTTCATCACTCTCAATTCAATTATTTTCACTTTACATTTAGGATAATGGTAAATGCATCAATACTTGACAAAAACACTTAAAATTATTTTTCTCTCTCTTTCACTTATACATTTTTCTTAACATGTGTATAATAATCAAATGGTTAACTTAATTTGGGACAAAGGAAGTGTCATTTTATATATTCAATTAATATTTTTTAAATTTGACCGTTAAATTGTAAGTTTATTTCATATATGAATCATCTATGTAAAATTAAATAAAAATCTATAATCGTCTTTTATGTATTTGAGATGAACGACGTGATTAACGGTACTCAATAAAAACACATAAAACATTAATCTTGACGGATCTCAATAACATATCAAATGATTTTAGATTTGTGTTAAGTTTTACATGATAGATGTGATATAAACTTAAAATCTAATGGTCAAATTTAAAAAATATGAATCGAGTAAAACAATATTGAAAGGTCTAATTGGTGTAATGTGATCTCTCCTCATATAAAAATTGTATGCGATATTAACTTACACTATATATACTAGCGTTTAGACTGACACTCCATGCCCGTTTATCCACTCTTCTTATTGCGATAATACGTATAAACTACGGCCGGTAGTTTTTATGAAAGTTTGGTTAAAATAAATTTGATTTAGATTAAAATTATAGATATAGATAATATATATTTTATATTTTCATATTGTAATAAACTATATTTATTTTTCCAATGATACCATTAACATTACAAATATAATATCTTTAAAAAAATATAATAAATATAATATAAATTCTTATAATTTTTAATGACATTAACACCAACGAAATAAAAAATTTAGAGACATAATTGAAAGGATAAAAAAACTAGCTCAAAACGGTGTACATTCTTTTTATACGGTATAGATAGATATATACACACACTTGCGTTTCTGACCAAGGAGAATTTTCAGAATAAAATTATAATAATGATTTTTAGAGTGGAAAAAGTATATAAAATACTTCCTTAAAAAAATTATATAAAATACTAAAAAGTTGAGGCTGTATATGTGAATAAAAAATACTTTTTCACTTTAATTGTACTTTTTTTTAGAAACACTTTAATTTTACTTATCAGCAATTTCCTATAATAAGTTGGACGAATCATGAATGGATTTGTTTATATTGAATTATAATTACTAGCGGTAGTTACTTTTATAGGATCACCATTATTTATAGAGATATAAAGAAGAGGTTGTCTTTGTAAAAAAAAAGAAAAAAAGAGAGGTTGTCTGATATGTACCCGATTCAATGATATATCCTCTCAAATTTAATCTTTTTTTTTTTTTACAAACACCTCTTATATTTTAAAAGAGACTATTTCTTAATGTAAATTATAGTTATATTTTATTGGATATTGTTTGTTAGTCTACTTTCTATATTATTCGATAGTTAGTTTGGGTTCTCCTTGGTTTCCTTTGTATATATTCACATTGGGGTATCTTTTCTGATATAGATTGTAATATACATATTCTTTTAAGGACAAAACTTAGGTACAATTTCTTAGATACTTTTTGTATGGTTCTTAACTAAAAATACAACTTTTTTGGAGATAACAAACTTTGAGAGTATTATGGATTTAAGGAAATCATGGTGAATTTAGTTAAGAACCATAGGAAAAACATCTAAGGGATTGTACCTAAGTTTTTTCCTTCTTTCAATTCAATGAACACCGAGGAATATTCAGTTTAATCTCTTTTGTTTCTTAATTCCTTAATTCAATATTTTTTTTTAACATGTCAAAATTAAATATATATTAACAACTAAATAGTAGTCCCTCACAAAATGTACTACAAAATTACAAGTCAAACAACGCGACATCAACCAATGGCCAAACAAACTAAGAGATTTCTCCACCACACATGATAGCGAAAAGGAAATTGAGCATACTTTGCCTTCAACACCAAAATGATAACAATTGAATTTTATCTAACAATTGCATAATTGACCTTTCTTTTAATTTAAACATCCTATTATTTCTTTTTGTCTACAAAACCCACACCGATGCAAACCAAAGTAACTATAAAAATACCTGCGAGCACGGCAATCTTCTGTAGAGTGAGATAACTGAATAAAATGATCCATAATATTATGAGGATCCATCGAGTAAAACCCATTCAGGTCTGCACTCGCTTTCAAAGAGAACTGAATAAATTCAATGAAGGAACAATTGATGAGCTGATTCAATTTGACTGCAATGACTAACACCAAGTTATCCTTAGTCGGTAATTTGTCGCGCAAAAGACGCTAAACATAAATAGACACCTTCAATGGAACCTGTTTGTGCCAAATTCTGTCCAAGACCGTATCCAAGTGATGATCCTCCTAATGAGTGAGCAACTGATAGGCACCACGAACTGTGTAACCATCTCCTTGATTGGGAAGCCACCTCCATTCATCCGGACTATTAATCTGTAAAATTTAATCCAGTAAAATAATCTTACACTCGTCTACCATCTCCTCCTCCCAGGCAAACAACAGACGCCACCATTTCCAAGCTTCTCCCCCTTCCCTCCAACCTAAAGAAAATATCTCAACCACCGACTTCGCCTTATAATCAGACAAAAGGTAGAGAGGACCAAATCTCTCACACAAATGCACCTCCCCAACCCACCTCTTATACTTAATAAATTTTAATAAAATATTATTTTTATACTCAATTTTTTATTATTATAAAATTCATCTTTAAACCATTTTTTAGAGAACCATATTAAACACACCCGATAAATAACTTTAAAAAAGCGAGAGAAAAAAACCATGATAAATAACTTAGTGGAAAGGCATCAAGCCAAAACCATGATAATATCCTCTTTATTTTTTTTTTGTTGGACGGGGTTTGAACATTGGACCTTGCATATTTTATGCATTGTCTATATCAACTCAGCTAAGTTCACAAGAACAAAACCATGATAATATCTAATATAAACCTCTTCCTTCAAAAAAAAATCGGCTTTTATATGTGTTTAGTCCTTGCAAATAGGTGTCATTTAAAAAATGGTCCATATATTTCTTAATCCTGACATTTTGCCATGCCAAAATTTAATACTTAAAAATTGGTCCCTCAGCCCAGTTAATGACTACCACGTCACTGTAATTACAAACGTGAAATTACCAAAATACCCTTGTAATTAGTGACGTCGCAGTGATTAAGTGGGGAGAGGGACAAGATTTTAAGTGATTAAATTTTGGCAGGGCAAAATGTCAGGATTAAAGAATACAGGGGCCATTTTTTAAATGAACCTTTGCAGGGGCTAAACACATATAAAAGCCAAAAAAATCTAATTTGAACCTCTTAAATAAGACCCCAAAGGTAGACCTTATCATTTGTAG
>Ga0228711_1003834_pt1 | contig 23321 bp, 14 predicted proteins | sample MedpolnodulmetaG_2_FD_177996 | JGI IMG/M metagenome (GOLD analysis project Ga0228711, IMG submission 177996) | Root nodule microbial communities from Medicago polymorpha collected in Santa Monica, California, United States - brown nodules | ecosystem: Host-associated > Plants > Roots > Nodule...
TCCAAAATAGTTTTACATATATCATTTCTCTTTATGTATAGACTATTCTCTTTAGATATATTCATTTATACATGAATGTAATCAACTTTAACATTTTTATTTTTTAATTTGTAAAAAAAAAAAAAACTTTATTTTTCAAGACATCTAGAGTTTGTTTGACAAGGGCAAAACACTAACTTATAGCGGATAATTTATGGTGCAAATATTTGTATTTTAAAGTTGATAACATTTTTCTCTTACGAGCACATACCATTTTTTGAAATCTTACTTTAAATAGTGTTTGAACTTATACCTCGTAGCATGTGAAGTTTTCTTAATTAAAAGTATATGTTTTGGCCATCAGCTACGATATTAGCTCATTCGCTACAAGCTAAGTAACTTGAAGTCATTGTTTAAGGCCTTACCTCTCATTTCTCATTCAGCTCAAAAGTGATTGTGGGTTGGGTTTATCTTATCATAAAATTCGCCTTATAGAAACCAAAATAAAAGCTTTCTTTCTTTGGACCGTTACGTTAATACGTATATGTGTCTGTTGTGCGTAATGCTCTTGAACCCGTTGGCATTCAAAAGACTACTGGAACCCGTCTCTACTAAATATAAAGGTACGTAGCTGAGGGGGGGGGGGAGTAAAAAAGAGAAGAGAGCATCTTTTATTCTTTTCAGAACACATCTTTGCATCAAATTTTAATCATAAGAGAGAGTACTGAAGGAACACATTAACACTAATATTATTAAATCGTTGATACTGAAAAACAGTACATGGGCTAGCTAGATACATAGCTAACTGCCGAGATACACTAATCAGCACCAACCATACTCAAAATCAAAATATTCGAACCTAAAGATTCCTAGCTAGCTGGATACAAGAAAATCAAAACAAGAAGGGAAAAAAAAACGAAAGTAAACATTGATAGAGACCAAAAATAAATAACTATTTCTAGGAAATATTATAGCCTCTCTCAATTATCTCTTCTTGGACATCAAACCTGGAATTAAAAATAAAAAAGGAGCACATTAATGCATGCAATGTAACTCTATGCCAAAAAAAAATATATACATCCAATAATTAATTGGATAATCAACTATATATAAATGATATCAGAATGAATTACCAGATGGAGAAAGTTCACGATAAAAAGGAAGATCTTCCAGTACTAGAGTCCCTTGGACCGTTGCATCGGTAGCATTCCATTCTATTGGCGAAGTTATGCTCGTTACACCCAGACCTACACATTTCAATTCTTGGTAATGTCAGGGGAGTTTCGTTTGTCTCATTATAATGGTCGCATTAATAGTGTCACATTAAAAGTTTCATATTGGATGAGAGATGATCATGGTTATAAGTAAGACTTACAAATATATTTTGTGAGATTGTGTTAGATTAACCACAATATTTTTAAGAAGTATCGCATTAATATGACACTTATAATTATGAGACGGAGTAAACATATATTATAAGTTTTAAATGAGGACGAAGTTGCAAAGTATAATGAAAGAAATGATTGACATGAAACCTGGTGCATATCCAGTCACCGGATTTCCAGCCGGGGCGAGTGGAGGCACCACCACCGCCGCTGCCTCCTCCAAAACCGTATGGTGATCTCAACAATCGTGGCATGTCTGAGGAGTCAGAGGAGAAGGTATCAATATCCTTAGGGGCACCACATTTGAAGCAGCTGGAGCGGCTGGCAAAGTTGTGAGCTCCACAGTTTCCAACAGTGCAATACCAGTCACCAGGACGGACATCAGGGCCGGTGGTGAAAGGAAAAGGGGAGCTAGAGCCTCTTCCACCAAGAAAGGAGCCACCAAAATCAACGGAGCCGCAGCCAGAAGTCATTCTTGACTCCCCACATCGCTGGCAAGATTCTCTTCTTTGAAAGTTGAGGTGGTTGCATGTCCTGCAGTTCCAATCTCCTGGTCTGCTCATCTTTCTCCTTAATTCTGTTATAAACAAATATCAAATATTAGAATGAATATAACTAACGTTCATTCTGTTACACAGAATTCAGTTATGTCAGTTGCACCCAACAATGTTTACTTACCTCACTTGAGTGAGTGAGCAAGCTAGTTTGGACAGTAGTGAACACAAGAAGTAGAGCGAGTAAGTTGAAATGAAAGTGATGAGAAGAGTAATTGAGATCATGGTGGCTTTATATACTGCCAAAATTATTCAAGCCCCTCCCTCGATTTTCGGACAAATCTCTAGCCAGCCAGTGCGCACTAGGTAGGGTAGGGTAACCTCTCCTCTATTAATTCTTTCTTTTTGGCTTCCTTCAACCAATTGCCATGTCATCAAAAACTATATTTATAAGTAATTTTCCAACGGCCACTCCATTTTACCCCATTTATACTCCCTCTATTTTTTTTCTTCCCTAAATCATGTATCCTCTGCACGCAATTGCCTATTTTATACTAATGTTTTCCGCCTTGTGAGACCCCAAGTATACTCCCTCTTTTTTTCTTTTTTTTTTACCAATGAAACATCTAACAAAAATCACTGGTGTTTAAAAAACTTGTTTGAGTATAAATTTATCACGTGTTAATTTTACATATGTATCCATAAAGAAATTATTAATATAATGTTAAATTAAATACGGGTAACTTTGTAAAGAAAACATAAATGTATATGATTTTGTTAATGGTCTTATGTTAAGGAAAGGAGAAAATGTATCTTTATAAATAAGGGCAAAGTGTATGTATGTGTGAAAGTGTGATCAATGCTAGTATTATGGACAGCCCAAAAGGTTGTGCTGAACGACCTTACACCGGGAGAATGTCAATCTCAAGGGGGCCAAAACACATCTTTGACACTATTGGATTCTTCATCGAACATAGTCCAATTCTTATCTACACCACTCTTACATCAAACATGCACCGAACAAATATTCCTCGTAATCCATAACATTTTTTACCATCATAATCACCCAACTTTCGACTTTTACTGAACTTCGTCGATCTTAAACAGCTCTTCCACCATAATTCCATGAAGCTCTGCTCCCACACTTATAAAAGGAACCTTTGATCGTTCCACCAGCAACACACTATTTCTATCTCGACACCTCTTTTACTTTTTGGTCTCGTACTTTTTGGTACCTCCAACTCGCTCCACAATTGTTGCTGCTAGTCGCATGCCGTTCTTTTATCAATTGAAAGTGTCTTGCTAGCACGCAGCACTCCCCATCTCTTTATTGAAAAACTTCCATGTTTTTCAAATAAAAATAAAAAATGCAGCAAATTTTCTTCATTCTCCATCCCAAAATATGTAAGGGAAATTTAGAACATAAATTTTAGAAATTAACATGAACCCAAAAAAACCACCATTCGTGTGAAGTCTCCGTTTTAAAAAATGAATGGTGATGGAATGAAAAAAACGCATACAAGAGGATTAATCTTAATATAGAGATATGCAACAAATATAGAATAAACAAATGGTGAGAGGTAACCAGAAATTACCTAGTTTGTGAAACAAATTAGTCCAATGGATCATTTGTGTGACATAGGTATTAGATTTTTGATGCTCAACTCTCCATGGATGAGCTCACTGGTGACCGAAAAACAATGTTTTGATAATTTTTGGCTTATTTAAAAAAAAATGTTGTAAATTAACTATTGAAGTTTAGTATGTTTTGTTCAACTTTGTCAAGCTGCGCTTTTTCGTTCCACAAAGCAAAATTAGCATTGCACCGCATTGCTCATGTCCTATATTTTAAATCTTGTAGTCATAAATATAAGACCTTTTGACTGTCCTCATTTACATTATTGAATTGGCGGGGAAATAATCACAATAAAATTTGTCCTCATGAGAAGTATGGATAAGAAGAAACACAATTCATTTGTTTTATCAGCAGACAAAATGAATATTCCTCACACTTCAAGGAAAAACCTTAAGATTGATCGCAGAGATTGTTGACCCCAGTGCTTACTAGTATGGCCCATGCATGCAGCTTAATTATATTCAAAAATAATTGCCAAGGAGATGTCATGTCTCACTTTGAATATTATGCTTTCACAACCTAGGCCGAGAGTTATTATGATATGAGGTCGTCACAAACCATATGGTAAAAATCGGCCATGCTTTATAATTTTGAATATTCCTCTTTTTGTACTTGAGACTTAATTTCTTTCTTTTTTGATAAAAGATTGATTTATTTTGGCTGTAAGTCAAAATGGTTATAATATCACATAGCCATATTCGGTAATGTTCTTTTTTAATACTTATTTATCATTTGCACTTCCTCTTATCAACCTACTTACTATCTTTATTGGTGCTCTTATATATTAAGAGGTAGCTTAAAGTAGTCACATCACATAATCACTTCATTTTTAATTTTAATGTCTAATAAACACTCATTTTCCCTAACCTAACAACTCTTAAAAAATCAATTTATTTTTGACATTGAATTCATTCGTCAATTTTTTATTTGAAATATGATGAAAAAATATTATAAAGAATGCAAAGGAACCACATTTATGCAAGGGAGAGACAATGCTTATACAAGTCTTGCATCTCAATATCAATCCTTCTTATTTCTTCTACATGTTGATAGATAAAACATCTCTTATTGAAGATGCTCTTAATGATCAAGATCATGGAATGTAAAATGTCTACAATCCTCCTAGCAACCTAATTAAATCAATTTTAGGTGTGTAAATAAAAGAAAATTAATTCCTTACAATTTTCTTGCGGTTCATTTTGGTCCCATGACAACAAGAAAAAACCTACTATGTGAACTTTTAGAATTCCGTTGAAAAAATCTCAAAATCCTCACCATCAGGAGAGATGGATTGATTCAATTGAATGTTTGAGGTCTGCTGAATGGAATTTCAAATCACATTAACGATAAGATACTATGGTACATATGTTGGGAGTTATGTAGATGATAATTTATCAACGTTATGCATCAACCCTACTCTTTGTAAGCGGTCCCAATAGTGATTAAAAGCTGTCCCTAAATGAAAATATCTTCTAAATAAACTCATTGGTTTTGATGTTTTTTTATTTATTTTTCTTCTTATGATTGAGATCATATATAGTACTAATTCTAATCTTATTATACGAAAAAGTTCAGTCAACAAAATTTGATGTATTTGGTTTAAAATTTTGTTTAAATTCATCAACCTTTATTGATCAAAGTTTCTCTAATATATAGAAGGACCATAAGAGCAATTGATTGTATTGCAGTAAAATACACGATTGAGCATGGTCAATTAGTTATGAAACTAACTGAATAGGTTCATTCTGATTGATTTTTTGTGCGACTGTCTCTTTATAATAATAAGAATTTTCCTAAAGAAGTTCCTACTGGATCGCTTCTTGTATTTTGGAAGCTAAGATCAAGAATGTAAATATTAATTGTGGAGTTATTGTTTTCTCCCATTCAAATCTTTGATGTAGGATTAATTAGCATCCATCTTCTATGGCAAAAAGTAAAAAGAGATTGATATTTGAACTTCTCTTTTAAATTTCACCTCTCTCTTTTCTAACATAAAAATTGAGTGCAAAGAGAGTGTGGTAAATTTTTTTAGATATGTGAAGTGAGCATATATTCCAAAAATGTGTATAGCTCCAAGACGTAGGCGAAGTAAAAGTAAAAGTTGCATGGCAATTACTTCAAGGAACGTCCTTGGTTTTCAAATTATTGCACTAGGAAACCAAACCATTTAGTGAAAGAGAAACGATTCTCATTGATGACTAAATGTCGATTGGAATTGAAGGAATAGTTCAAAAACCAAAGAAAGGAGAACAAAACTTGGTATAGTTTCGATAAAGATAGTTGAAGATGATGATGGAAGAGAAGTCTTCGAGGTTTACATTTTGACCATCTTTTCCTTTTCTTTTTTCCCCTTCATTACACTTATATGGCTTTTTCGCTGTCATGTTCCTTTTCCTTTCTCACATTGTCATATATTCCCTCACCCTTTTCCTTTCTCTTTTGTGAACAAAAAAGAGAGATATATATATATAGGGAAAACATATAGCAACGAAAATCCCCCAAACTAAATAAATAAATGGAAATATTAAATCTAACTAATAGAAATCATCCACAATTTTAATTTCTTGGGGAAGGGTAAAGAAGGCTGCAGCAAGCTGTTGAAAGCAAAAAGAAAGGGTAAGGAGAGTACTGATTCGATTCTCTCATTGGGAAATGCTTCCATGCATGGCCATATCATCAAACCCATGGACGCCTAACGTATACAAATGGTACTATATTTACTTTATCTTTTTCTTATAATCTTTTTTTAATCATATTGTTAATATGGTATTTCAGTAATTATGGTTGAGCCTAACACAACCTTCATAAAATCGGTTTATGAGTTGATGACTGTCGTCACTTATAAACATTTGTCTATACCTGCTCTCATCTAATGTAAAACTTTTGAACATATTATTTCACGTCCATCACTTTTGAATTTGGATGTGGATATAAATAGTGGGTGATTCATAGTGAAAACCTGATAGCAGGTAATTCAATAAATTTTATAGGAGCCTCTAAATTTTATAGTGCATTCAACAAATTTTACTAGTTACCTAAGTATGTTGCGTGGACACGTAAATGAATATATAGTTTTAAGTATTAATATATTCAATTTACAGATGTGTTTAATATGGACGTACTAAAAATGATTCAAATGTATACATCTACTGTTTTTAGTAAAAACTGAATTTTATAATAATAAAAAAAGGAAGAAAAAAAATTATATTTTAGCCGTCATGCTTTTCACTCATTTTTACAATCAGACCTTATTAGCTGCATTATCTTGTAAAACTTTCTTTCCTTTGCTAGGAAAGGGGAAGTGGAAAAATTACCATATGATTTGGGTTGGATTAGAAGAGTGTATCATAAAAGTAACCAAATGATGTCAATAGAAGATGATTTGTGGGATCTTTCTCAAAGTCAAAGAAAGGTAAATGATCAGCCCGGTGACGATCGATGAATCGTAGTGGTTATCCACGATGATCCGGTACGATAGAGGTTGAATCTTCATGGCGGAGGTGAAAGATGTATTCAGGCACGTTAGCACTCCAACGTTAGTGTTAGAATATGGGAGATGTGGAAAAGTGCAGAAAAATGGTGAAAGTGAATCGTACCTTTAGGGTGATGAGAAATCACCCTTACATAGACACAAAGACACATAACTACCTCCGTAAAATACGGCATGATCAGTGGAGTCTATGTGGTTACCAGCATAGAGCTTAGAGTGCTCCCTCGCCGCATTGTCTATGGTTCCTCAAGTGTAGGTCCTATGGGTCCTGCTTTTGCAGATTTTTAGTCGGTATGGAACACTAAAACTGGATTTATTAAAAATAGGAGGGTTAACTGTTACACCGGATCCATATTAGAAAACTACTAAATTTACATATACATCTAAAATGGTTTTCTTACATAATACTTGCAGTAATATTTTTCTGAGAAATGATAACTAGACACATAATTTTAGACACAAATACAACACCAAGGGTATTTTCGTAGTTTTTAATAAAGCATAAGGGCATTGTTGGTTTTTCAGCAGGAACTTCTCTCTTTTTCATCTTCCTCTTTTCTTTCTCTCTCTCTCTCTCTTTCTTTGCATTTTCTTTATTCCTTCCCACACCTCCGTCCTCCACAAACACCACCGTCCTCCACCGTCATCTTCTTCACCAGCGCTCCCTCCATTCTCAACCACCGTCGTCATCACTCGCCATTAATCCGTTCAAATCTGTTCTCTCTCATGCCACCGTCGAAGACATTCTCTTCTCCCTCGTGCTGCTAGAAACCCATTCCGATCACCATCACAACGTCGGTGACGACCAGTTCAACCTACAAGTTACGACGGCGGTGAGGAGCAGATCGGACAAAAATGACGCAGGTGATGACGACGGTGGCCGAGAGAGAGAGAGAGAGAGAGAGAGCATGCACCTTGATGGCCGAGAGAGAGAGAGGCGTGTGAGAGAGGATGGCAGAGAGAGAAAAGAATGGAGGGAGCGCTGGTGTTGAAGGAGAAAGAAGAAAGTGATTTTTTTTATTTTAAATATGGGTATAAATGAACAGTAAATATGGTGGTGTCTGTATTGTGTTTGTTTTTTTGTGTTCAGTTATCATTTCTGTATTTTTTTACATAATATTTATCACGCTTGGCATAATAGTTTTCTTTGATAATACATGCAGCAATATCTTGTTGAGTAGTCAAATTTTAGTAATCATTGTTTACTTGCATTTATAACCCGTCTTTTATATCTACTTCAATTTCTTTAATCGTTCAAATCACTTGAACCATTTGCTACCGGTGTCCATCTCTCTATACATGACATAATATTAAGGTGTTTTTGTTTCAAGTCTAAGAATCACATTTTAAAAAAAACATAGTTAGAGAATGACTATATTCACATTTGTTAAAAGGTTAAGAAAAAAAGAGTATTTTTCAAAATAGAAAGTTCTCAAGAATGGAATAACATCATATAACTTTCAAAATTTACATGGATTATTATCATGTGAGAGTAAAAATGTGCCATCCTGATGAAATACTATATGGATTTTTTTTTAATTATAACTTTCAATTTTTAATCCATAAAACAAATTTTCAGGTAAGCTATCCCTAAAAATAATTTTTTAATACATAAAACAAACGCCTAAGGTAATTATTTCCTGACTTGCCTCTAGAGTTATAATAATTTTTTGAAAGCGAGCTTATAAATTTTTTTTTACTCGTTGAGAGTTATAATAGTAATACACAATTTTTATTATTCAAAATGAGAAAAATACGTATACATGTATGTCAGTACTCAGTATGTGTTACATCTACATAGTTTTGTTTTTAATTGTTGCATGCACGTGAGTTGGTAGAAAGACGTGAGTGACGCCATCGTAAATTCATAATGATAAAAAAATTTCCTTTTCTTTTACTTTTTAGACCTCCAAAATCTTTTATAATATGCTCATGAGAGTCCCCAAATGTCCATCTTCTTTGATTTTTCACAGTTTTTTTACCCTAATGTCCTTCTTCCTTGATTTGTTTAGTGCACAAAGCTCCAAACAATTAATACTGATCTCTCAATTATCTAATATCTCACTAATTAATTCCATATAGTATACTTTTTATGTTTCTATACACGATGCAATTACAAGTTTTCATTTTTCCTTTTTGCGTTGGTTTTCTTTCGGTAGTTCTTGGTTTTTCTCTCATGTGTGACGGTTGTATTTGGTTAGGATTAGCAAAAATCATGGACTCTTCTTTATTTCTCGGGCCCTAACTATGTATCCCTAGTCCCTACAATGACTTGCTTTTTGCACCCTTTTTCTCTTTCTTATAAGCACAAATTCATACGAGAAATAGAGACAAAAACACTAACATCATTGTGAATCGAGCAAATTATGTGGTAAAATGTACTCGCTGCGCCTTAAGAGATTGGTCTGCACATTTGTACGTAGATAATATGTTGGTTTACCCCCAAAAAAAAAAAACATTTTAATAAAATGTCAAATGATATAATGAACTCTAGCACTCGTTTTATTCACGTTTGGCTTATTACATTTTGTCTCAAAGACATAATAGAAATACATAAAGCAACATACATAACCATGGCTGAATAAAAATTTGCTAGATGTAGAGCAAATTATCCATGTCCATGTCCATGTCCTCCCACCAAAGCATTTCCAATCCCACAGAAGAATAAAAATGAGTAACCCTTGAAGGGGAGAAAGAAAAGTTTTATTTAGTGCCAAGATATAATAGGAGAGAGAGAGAATGAAGAGGCTATACCATTACCAATATACCCCACACCACTATCTATTCTATAACCCCCTTTTTAATTGCTTAAATTAAAAGTATGCTTCTATATCTATAACATGATGATTGAGCTTTACTTCTCTAGTTCAACCTTAACCCCTCAAGTGCCAAATTTGCAGTTAGCCATCTGCAAACTTCATCAGTCTCTTCAGGAACTGTGTAGTGACCTAACCTGCACACCAATAATATATTAGACTAATTTCATGTCATACACAAATATTATCACCTTTAGACTTTGTATAAATAAAGAGAAAATAAATTGAATACCCATCGTAGCTTCTAAATATAAGATTCTGGAATCCAGCTGAGCTTAAGGTCCTTGCAGAATTCTCTCCATGTTCATATGCAACCACATCATCAGCTACAAAACAAATTAAATATAAACATTTGCGACATGGCGATCATGAAATCAATTCGCTATTTCATAATTTACGATTGTACAAACAACTTTGAAGCTTGAATTACAATAAGGTTGCGAAAATTGATTTTGTAAAATTAATTTTAGTTAAAAGTGAGTTGAATAATAAATTTGAGTGTAAAAATCACATTTAGAGGCAAAAGCTACAAATCCTAGCTTCAAGTTAGAATCAATTCAAGAGAACCTCCAAACCAAAATCAATTTCACATCTTCACAATGACTGTTGATACATGTGTATAAAGTGAACCAAATGTTTGTTAAATGTTTCGATCATTCAATGAAATCAGAAAAATGTCAAAGTTGAACCAGATGAAGATGTTGACATGTCGGGATATCAGTAAAAGAATCATTTCATTTAGAATGGTAATTGCAGCTTGTGATAAATCAGTAAAGACTCAAACAAAGAGTTCCATACATACGAATACTGTTGACCTTTCTGGTAAGTATTAAGTAGTGGTTAAGAGTCTTAACCCATAACTCTTGCAAAGCATTTTTCTTTTTTCTTTGAGCACACAGCGCAAGAACTATTATTAGTTACCATTAAAGTTATGAAATTATGCTAATAAAAAAACTCGAGCGATGTGCAGGCCTCTCAATAGAAAATTTAAGAAATCATGTGGGAGAACAGATGAAACAATCATGCTTTTATTCCGAAATTAATAGAAAGGGAACTATTATAACATTTCAAATTTGAAGTTACAAAGGATAGTGATAAAAATTATAAATACCCTTTCCATGGCCGATAAATAAGGGCAACGATGCTGCACGCCTTATACCATCACGTGACCCTCCGATCTGGTTTCTCAAGGTCCTGTATCAATTAGCACCTTCTGAGTTATGTATATAGCTTACAGAAAAGGAAATTACAGGTGGATGTGCCTTATTGTTCTTGGCAAATGGTAGAAACCAAACCTTGAACAAGGAAGCCAGCCACTTAACGAAACAATTGCACTTAAGTTGATAGGATAAATGTTTCCATTTCCATAGTGTCCCAGAACATGACATGTAGCTGAGTAAAGTGCAGTTGCAGCACCATTACTGAAGCCACCAATACCGAGTTTGACTGTACAGTGGACAGTAGCATTTAAGTCAAATTACAAGTCCCTTAAATTTAGTAATAACAGTCCAAGGTATATAATCTAAAATTATAAATGTAAAAGGTTGCTTGGCTCTAATTTCTTAAATATGCAAAAACACTACTATAGTTACTTTAGTCAATATGAAGAAGTAAATAATAGAAAGATCACACCAATATTCTTCTCAAGGGATAATAGAAAACATACTATTTGGAGGCTCTGTTGACAAAAGATTGGCAACATGTGCTGCAGAAGCATCTAAACCCTCCAAATCATTAGGAGCGTCTTCTGAAATATCACCAACATCAGACCCTGGTAACATTACGTCAATCAAATTATGCTATTGTAAACAGTGGAAATGGAATCAGTATTATCGTTCTAGACCAAATATACAGAAGTCAAATTTTGTAGCCAAAGGAAAACGGTCAAAGAGCAATGGTGTTTTCAATTGAACAATATAGAATTTTAAATCAATGAGCCTTACAAGCAGTGCAAGGAAATCCACCAAATAAGGCTACAGGCCGTGTAGGAGCAGTTGGACAAATCCATTTAATCTGTAACATAAATTTCAAGATCACAAATAGTAGCTGCTTAAGTACATAACCTTTCCAAATAATGCAGTATCTATTGAAAAAATGCCAATGTCAAATAGACACATATTCTTACATTTGGAAGAGGAAGAGTTTCCAATAGTTGGGACCAGCTGCAAGACAAAATAGAGTCCATGTTATTCACCATAGGCCAATCTTGAACTTGTCAACTTGATTATAAAAAAAACAAGTTAACTTATAAAAGGAAAATGCTAATGAGTGTGCCCTTAGGGCATTGGTGTGAGGGAAAGTATTGCCTTCAACTTTTTAGGAGTTTAAAAATTGTTCTTTCTTATACAAAACTACTATTTTTGGCTTCCTTAATTGGTGCCCTTGAGGCATTTTTTAGCATGGCCCTTTATAAAAATATAAGAACTATATATGGTCTAAGAGCTCTGCTAGTAAAGATGATTTTTGAAACTATTATAAGGTTTCTTCAAGAAAACACTTTATAATTATAATACCCCTACCTTATTTTGGGACCACACCACATATTTATAAATGGCATGAGTTCTATTATATGACTCACTGCACTGATCAACATGATTTCAAAATTATGGAAATCAAGAGTTTATTACTTGCATAGGGACTATATGTGTTCTTTATTAATTGTCATTATCTAGACTATAAACTGTACTTAAAAAAATGCTGGTGTATTAATAATAACTCTTTTTTTGACAGTACCTTTTGTGTTATCCTACCAAATCAATTGGTAAGAATTTTCTAAAAGAGGATATGTAGTTTAAGAACTTACTAATAAATAAACTTTAACAGAAGAAGACAAGATATTTACATGCCCTTGCTCTGTCCCTTTTAAATTTGTTAGAAGAGAACAAATTTATTGTTTCTCTTGAGACATATTCTCAAGCACAAAGATAAGGTATCCACACAAACTAAGTTTACCAATAAAGAGGAATAAACTTTTTCAAATATTAAAGTTCCAGATAACACCAACTCCAAACTGAAAAGCCATGCACACTAACATGGACATTGAGAAAATGCATGGTAATCTATTGCTGTGAGCACAATCAGTTCCCCCAACCAGCTCATTTAAAATAAAACTTTTCCCTCAAATAAATCTTCAAATGCATTCCGATACTAAATTCTAATAGAGTATCCTTCTTAAAACCATGATTGCATAAAACACTTTGTAGCACTGACACGACACAGGCACATGTAATTACATTCAATTAATTCAGTTTCTCAAATTATTATCAGTGACTACATGTCAGTGTTGTGTGTCTGGTGTATGTGTTAGTGCTTCATAGAATAGAAATTCAAGTTAGCAACATACCTCGAGCCATTATCGCCAATACCATGTAGCCAAACAATAGTTGCTTGATGCTTCCCTCTAGGTCTAACCACATGAGTCCTACCAAACTCAAATGTCCTGCTAGCATTTCCACTACCTGAAACATGAAACCAATGAAGGACATTTAATCCTAGATGGTTTAGTTTCTATAAAGTTTAACTGGTAAATCTAAAAAAATTGCAGGAGTTACAAGACCAGAGTTCAAAATATTGAAAAAACTAAGTCCCGCGTAGATTAAAGATAAGACTTGACTAGAGTTTATGGCACCCCTCACCTTACAAGTCGGTTTTATAGGGGATGAGTTAGGCTCAATATAAAAAACTTAACATGGTATTAGAGCCTACTGATTTGGACCACCCACCACTTATATACACGCACGCACCAAGCCCAATAGCATGAGGGGTGTATTGAAAAAATGAAGTCCCGCATAGATTAAAGATAAGACCTGACTAAAGTTTATAAAGAGTGGCACCCCTCATCTTACACACAGTTATTGTAAAGATGTGTTAGACCTAATATAAAAACCTAATACAAACCTCAATGAATGAGAAAATAATTAACATTAACATAACTAATAAATTAGTGACAGTTTTATATCCAAAAAAACTAGTAAATCCATGAATGTAGCTTGCAGGGCAATAGAGATTGCATTGGTTCACATTGCAACTAACCAGAACTAGCTGAGAAGTTCCTGTTGCTCATATTTTCAACTCAAACTCAAACGGGTAATTGGCAAAATGCTTATGTTGAGCTTCTGGAATGAAGAAAAACAACATTAGCAACATCTATTTATACCCAAATGAGAGAATAAAATGAAAACATAAATAATTAATATCAATGAATCTGCATCAGCTACCCTACTAAAAAAACTAGCTAAAACCTCATGAAAAATAGACAGCAAGTGAAAAGCACTCGAAAAGAAAAGTAGATAGAAACTAAAGCAGCTTAAAAAATAAAAGTTGTAACCCTTTGTGAGCTAGAATCCACACACAAGAAATGAAGCAAAAAAAAAAGAATAAGGGTAAGTATTTTACTGTGTAATGGCAAAGAGAATAATAAGATTGGAGAATCTATGCTTGTTGAAATTAAGTAAAGTAATTGGAATGCTAAGAAAACAAGAAGAATATTTTGGCTATTATAAAACCTTTTATTTTCTTTGACATTTGCCACCTTCCATTTTTCCCAATAGAAAATGAAATTAGCATGTAAAATAGTTGCATTAATTAAGGAAATGGAGTTGAAAGTTGAAACCTGCACTAGTTGAATGATGTCGCTCCTACTTGAGGGTATCAACTTTCTGCTATATATTTCTCTCTAATTATATTGTAATTTTTTTGTTGTGAACATTTATATAATTATTATATATACTAGAATCTAAGTATCTTTTTTTTTTTTATCAAGTGAATCTAAGTATCTAACATTAACAAAATTTTGCGTAAAAAAAAAAAACACAAATTGACAAAATATATCTCCTAAAAAAAACATTAACAAATTTATATAAAAAATTATATCTTTGATTCTATGTTCTTTCCACAAACCTCACCGAGTGAGAAACAAAACCCAAAGTATATGAGCTTTTTTGCTTTTCTTCATGATGACTTGCCTTTTGTTGGTCTCCTTCCCACGACTTTCCCTTTTTTTTTTACACATTTAGCATTTAACAAAGAATATAGCAAAGTCATCAACAAAGATTGACTCAATTGTTAAATAATTGACTTATATTTTTCAACCACCGTTTAAATTTAACTTCTATCATCAACGTTAAGACTTTTTTATAGATGATTTGTAAGTACTTTTGTAAACACATTCCTTAAATATTGAAGCATGATGTGACATTCTAATTCAAATAAATTTTCTCCTATAAAGAAAAGACATAGCAAAAACAACAAATATAAGCCCTCCCTTTTATTTTTTCATTTTTTTGAAGATCCCTCCCTTTTTATTTGATGAAATATAAACCCTCCCTTTAGTACTAAAAGATTACGAATGAATTTTTTTTTTTAGGAACGAATGAATAAATTGTATTCACACAACTAAATATTTCTCCTCTACTAAGTCTCTGACACTTGTTAAAATAATAAATTATATAAATAAAAAGACCATATATACCCTTTTTTTTAGGGAGACCATATATACCCATTAAAATTGATATTATAATAAAATTATTTTAAAAGAACAAAAAAAGTTAATATTCTCGATTATAAAAAGAAAAAAAAGTAAAATATCCTTATATCAAAAAAGTATAATAATTAACATGGTAAGTTTTTTATAATGGATCTAACTCATCCATTATAAAACCGACATGTAAGATAAGGATATTTTGATAATTTTGATTTAGTCTTTATAAAATAAAATGCGGTATTTTTGTTTCCTAATGATCATAATTTTGACATTTTTTTTTATTTTTTTAACATATAATATGAATGTACAAGAGTTGGTCTGGACATAATATATTGACATGATTATGCCACATTTTCAACATAAAAGGGTCGTAACTTGAACATTAATATTAAATGGTTTTTCATGATCTAAGAGTCTATTTTGTTTCTAAATAATCAAAAGGTCAAAATTAAATAAAGGGTCTTGCTAACTGTTGCTCTCAGGGCAATGGTTAAGAAAGTCAAAAGTAGCATGTTTGCATTGGTTTCAACATTTTGACTTTTAAAAAGTTAAATTTATCACTTTTCACCATTTTCCAATATTATAATTCTATTTGTATCCCTTTATTTAATGCCTCAAGGGCAATGGTTAACATTCTCCTTAAATAAATTATAAGATTTACAGGGGATTACATACAATGTTGATCTTCCTTATATATTGTGGGTTAAAATTAACATAATGAGACGAAATTAACAAACAGAGATGGAGTTAAGAAATCAAAACGTAATTTTTGTTGATTAGAGGGGCAAGACGAAACTTGTAAGTTAATTAATAGATCGAATATCTAATTAAGCCTAAAATAAAATTATATGTATAATAATCACCGCCTTACGACACTTTTCATTTGGTTTGACCGTAACAAATTTATTTCAGTTCCATAAGCAAAGTATTTGTAATCCACATGTTGGGCTCAAATAAACAAAATTTGGGAGTAGTGTAAAGTTTTGACGTCCTTACAAGTATTTTCTGACGTCTTCATATGAACAACAAAAGTGATTTTTTATGAAATTATATTTCTTAAAACACAATCTTCCGTTATTACCATAAATGTTATTTGACGTAGATTTTAATGTAAATAAAAAAAGCCAGAGTTTTCGCTTTAAAAACCTTTCTTTCTTCATATTTTTACTGTTTTGACAAAAATAGTATTATAGGTGGTGTTGTGTAGCTATTAAAATTCACACAACTATATGGTTTTAGATCGAGTTAGGTCTTGCATACACGTTTTAAAAAAGTTAAATGTTAATCGGTGTCCCCAAATACTGGTTAAGGATACTAAAAAGGAAACTATATAGCAGTTAATACATTGAAATTGTGTAATTAATTTATAAAAAGTTAAAAATAGTTTCTTTTTATGGTAATAATTTCCTTTTTTGGTATCCTTATTCGGTGCCCGGGTGCAACGGCAGTGACAGTTCTAGGAATTTTGAATAGTGGGGGCACCTTATATATAAAATTGTAGGACTCGTGAACATATTTGTGTGGACGGGGTCACTGTAACATAAATTTTTAGTCACTAAACTACTTGACCAGAAAAAGAAATATAAATCATAATTATCCTTTATAATTGTTGATATTCTCAAAAACATTGAATGATTTGTAATAATTTTATTTTGTTATAACAAGTTATTATTTTGGGTCATGCTAACTAGTGCCTCAAGGACACTAGTTAAAGAAACAGAAAGAGTAAATTTTACATTGAAGACAACATTTTATACATTTTTTAATACATGATTACACAAATGCCAAGAAATTCTTACTAACATGTTTCTTTAACTAGTATTCCGGAAGCACCGGGTAACATTTTTATATTTAGAAACATGAAGACTATTGTTACTTTTTGGGTCACGTGTGATCGTATGTGTGGGTCAAGAGAGACATAATTTGTGATATGTGTGGGCCATGTAGTCGAAATATAAATTCTTAGTGTACTATACTACTATAAAAAAATTTTGAAAACTTAGTGCAGGCACAAGCCTACATAGGCTTGAACATGTATCCGTTCTTGAACACCGGTTAGCATGACCTTTTAAAAAATAAATGCATCATACAAACGCTCAAAAAAGATATTTACTTTTTCATATTCATTTTCAATGTTGTATTATTTTCGCTGTACAAAAATAACTCATTTAACATTTTAACCGTACTCTTGTAAAAAACAAAAGACATTTTAACCGTAATCCTTGTCAAAATAAATAAATAAACATTTTAACCATGATTGCAATAACAACCAGAGTAGATTTTTGCACACCGTAGAAATTCTCATTTTTAAATGGTATGTGTCGGGCATCTTTAGAGATTTTAAATTATTATTATCGCGCCGTTGATATTCTGTAATATGTATGTCATTGCCAATGACGCAGGTCTAGACACATTTTTAATGTTCTGACTTCTGAAAGAGTAAAGATTGTGACATTTTAAACAAAACTAGACTTTGCCTCTTCTTTTTTTTTGCACCGGTTGAAAAATCAGTGAGATATGCTTAGAAAAAGTTACTACGTCGTTATGTTGCTGAATGCTTATTTGCTGTAGAATATTTTTTTGAAGGAATTTGCTGTAGAATATTGGACAGCTTCAAAAGAAAAAAGAAGAAAAACTTTATAAATGCGTGTTACCGGTGCTGATCGTTGGAATGAGGAAAAGAAATCATATCCAATTATCCATGGATGCCGGATAAATTAACGGCAATTATCACTCCTTTGTTTCAACACTATCTCATGAGTCCTAACAATATATGAAAGTTGATGTACAATAAAATTTCATAATCGTCATTTTTAAAACTCATGATCTCCTTAATTTTATGTGCATAATAGTCATTTTGCAAAATTTAATTTATTTGTTTTTAAATTTTTTAAATTAATTATGGATAATGATCATCACAATGTAACAAATTTCCATGCATAACTATAAAATTAATTTATTTATTAAAAAAATTATGGATAAGTCATCACAAATCTAACAAATATTTCACGGAAAAATATAGAATCAATTTATTTGTTTTTTAAAATATGACTTAAAAACAAATACAATGGAATTATCCATGGATATACCAAATTTCTAAGCATATTGTTTTTTGGGATACAAAATTAATAAGTTTTTGGAATACATTGAAAACATTATTTGTCTTTAATTAAAAACAAAAAGGCATAGCCAATTATTTTTTCTCTAGAAAAAAAATTTGTAACTAATTTGCACTTCCACGGATAGGTGGATATAACAAATTTATTTGATTTTTGGATGCAAAATTAACAAGTCGTTGGAATACTTTTAATTTTAATATATTATTTGTTTTTTTAATCTACGAACAATATATAAAAAAAATTAGATAAAAAAAATAATATATAACATCGAAATCCAACAAAATTTCATATTTGTCCATTTTAAAAGCCAATATATTATCATGATAATTACAGACGATTATATTTCCATTTGATTTTGGAGATATAAGCAAACAAATTATACAATGAGTGCGGTGTAAATATATAACAGTATTTTGGAGAAACAATACATAGAATGATGTTGATATTTTAAAAATAACCACGAGTTTTCGAAATTTTATCATATCGACTATCATATATCGGTACATAAAAAAATCTACATATAAAAGCATATATAAGCATATAAATTTAACGGTATTTTAAATATAAAATTAAAAAGTTATTTAATAAAAACACTACATTTATGTTGAAATTCTAAAAATAGTCGAGTTTTCAAAATTTTATCATATCGATTATTCTTATATATGTACATAAAAATTTATTAATGCATATATAAGCACATAAAATATGCAACGAGTGTCGTGCAAACATCGAACGATGTTTTGCATATATAAAATAAAAAATTATTCAATAAAAAAACTATGCTAATGTTTATATTTTGATAATATTAATCAGTTTCCACAATTTTATCATATCAATTTTCTCATGTATTTACATAAAATTTGTTTCAGCAGATAAAATGCATAAAATCTGTAACGGGTGCGGTGCAAACATTGTACGGTGTTTTGCATATAAAATAAAAAATTATTTAACAAAACACTAAATTGATGTTGATATTTTGAAAATAATCATTAGTTTCTAAAATATTATCATATCAATTTTCTCACATATGTACATCAAAATTTATTTATGCATATATAAGCACATAAAATCTACAACGAGTGCGGTGCAAACATTGAACGGTGTTTTACATATGAAATAAAAAGTTATTTAATAGAAACACTATATTAATGTTTATATTTTGACAATATTAATGAGTTTTCACAATTTTATCATAGCAACTTTCTCATATATTTACATAAAATTTGTTTATGCAAATAAACCACATAAAATCTGCAATGGGTGCGATGCAAACATTGAACGTTGTTTTTCATATAAAATAAAAATTTATTTAATAGAAAACATTACATTAATTTTGATATTTTGAAAAATAATCATGAGTTTTAAAAAAATTATTTTATTAACTTTCTCATATATGTATTTAAAATTTTGTTTTTGCGTACATAAGAAAATAAAATCCACAACATACACGATTCAAATATTTAACATTTTTTTCTATATATAAGAAAATATATTCAATAGAAACATTATATTAATGTTCATAATTTTTATTTAATATCTTTAACATTTGACAATATTAACAATGAAATAATTTTTTATATGATTACCGCAATATTGTTCGACCCGTGCGGAAGCACGGTCTATCACTAGTTTGAAAGAAGATAAAAAAAGTATTCTAGAAATCTAATATCTACTACTATAAAATAACAGAAAATCGGTATACTGTCATAATACATAAATAAATACCTCTAAAAAAAATTACAATTTTAGATATATACTTTCTTTATTCTAACAAACTAAAAAAACATAATCAATAACAATTATTCAAAGCATAAAGTGTGCTAAGAATAGGAGGAAAAATACGGAGGCAACAAGAACATAAGGGAAAGGGTAGGAGACGATTTGGATCTGAAAAATACAAATGTTAACTAAAAAAATTATAAAACAAACAACATCATCAACCAAATCCAAAGCAACTCATGCACAATCCCAAAAAATCAACAAAGATTGTCTCCTCTAAAAACCTAAGTACCCAAAAGATTGCACAATTAGTAAAAAAAAACATAATATCTATTTAATTGTATTTCATCAGAAGTAGAGTGTAGGAGTAATGTGATGATAAAATAATAGTGAAATAATATGAATTAATGGTGTCTCTCATTAAAAGTAAGTGTACGTTTAATTTACTAACATTGCGTGCATATTAAACTCAATTTTTTTTTTTATCAAGAAGAAAAGACAAAAACAAAACCAAACTACGATCTCAAGCGAGCAACTTCAAGTGCATCATCCAGAAGGGAATGATGCAGTTGAGGAGGGCAAACAATCCAAGACTTTAGAGCATCCGAAGAAGAAGCACCATGCTTAGCAAGCCAATCCGTACACTCGTTGCCTTGACGGGGGGTATGATGAAAATTAACAGTCCAATCTCGATGTTGCAGTTGGACAATCTTACTAATCAGAGGAGCATGAGGATGATGAGCTTGGACATCCGACATGATTAAATCAAGAGCCATCCTAGAATCTGATTCAAGAATAATGTTCCTGTGGCTCGCATCATACGCGATACGAAGGCCATGAAAAATGGCATACAATTCGGCCGCCAAGCAAGAAGTAATACCACAAAATCTAGAAAAACCCAACAACCAATCACCATTGTTGATTCTAATAAGACCTCCAAAACTTGATCTTCCAGGATTAGAAAGAGAACTACCGTCAACATTAACTTTGATGATATTATTCAAAGGAGGAATCCATTTAACCTGTCTAATGGGCTTTTGAATTGCATCATTAGAAAGGTGCACCACCACATCTGAATGAAGAGAATAAATATGGCTAAGACAAACTCAATTTACCCAATCATTTCCATTGAAAACCTTATGATTTCGTGCCTTCCATAAGACCCAACATGTAATAACAAAGATATTCTCATTAGGAGCAAGAGCATAATGTTTGAACCACCAATTGATATCTTGAGAATTGAAATTTGTATCTTTGTTGAACAACAAGGCATCCCAGATCGCCAATGAAAGAGGGCAATCTCTAAAGGTGTGAAGAAGTGACTCAATACCAGCTCCACATCTCTTGCATGATGAATCTAAGGTTAAATGTCTACCAGCCCGAAATGAATTTGTTGGAAGGTTACCATACATAGCCAACCAAATAAAATGCTTCAGATTCTCTCTGAGAGGTTGAGCTTCCAAATCCATTGCCATGTTGAAGGTTGTACCTGATTGTTAGCTAATGGCTCTGAAACCTTGACAGTGGCAGGATCCACCATGCCATTGTTGATAGAATCAGAAGCCACCGTGCCGGAAACCGTTGTGTCACTGCTAACAGTAGTTGATGCTGCCGTCGTTTCCTTGCTTGCAACCTTCACAACCTTTTTGCAGTCACGTCCAAGGTGTCCATAACATCCACATGATGTGCAAATTCTCTGTAAACCTTCATATTCAACTTTATATCAATGCCCCTTTATCCAAACTTTACCAACAACAAGTTTGTTGAGATCAATTTCGACACAAACTCGAGCAAAACGACCACGCCTTACATCAAGCGTGTTGATGTCGACACGGATAGGTCTACCAACTGTTGAAGCCAAGGCAAGAAGAATGCTTTCATCATAAAAAACCAAATTGAGTCCAGGGAATCGGATCCAAACCATTGTTTTTTCAATTTTCTCAAAAGGAGAGGCAAATTCCGGTGACCAAGATTGCACAGTAAGATAATGATCAAAGATCATCCATGGTCCACCTTCAATAACCTTCATTCGATCTTTTTCTAAATCAAACTTGACCATATAATAGTCATTGCTTATAGCCATTATGTCAGAACCAGAAGAAATCTTCCAAATTCTTGTTAGACGGACCTTCATGGTATGATAACCAATACTTTTATCCATTAGTTTTACCACTAATGAATCTTTCCATGGTTCACAAAGGCCCTCAAACACTGAGTCACTGATGTGTACCATAGGTGCAGCAGGATTGCCTCCATAATACTCGACATGTGCAAGTTTTGCAGCAAAAAGATCTACCTTTGGCTTTGGTGGAGCAATTACTTGTTTACCCATAACCATGTCCCTGAAGGAGATTGTTTGATTTTTATTTGGATTTCCATGTGAATCATTGTGATCAGGTGGTTTTTTGGTTACAGTTTCACCTGTATCCATATGCGCTGAGAAGACGAAGTCGGCAGACATGAAACCCTAGCAGAGAAAAAAGAAAACGTAATCTCTAACTGAGTTAAAACTCAATGCTTATACGGTAATCTAAACTTATTAATTATTATATAAATTTCCTTCAAAAAAAAACTTATTATATAAATAAATAATGAAATAGTTTTTAAATTAGCTTTAAATTATGCATTGTTATTGTAAAAAGAATAAAAAATATACATGCATTTAAAAAATATCTCACCATTATCTTACTTTGTTATGTTAATTCTTAAAACATGTTCACAGATTTATGTTTTTCTACGGTACATGTCCTGGGGATGTAATTTGATACATGTGTAAAACTATTTTATATTAACGATGTATACTGATGAGTCAATAATTAGTGTTTTTAATATAATATTTGAGTCCGTTTTATTTATATTTGAGTTTGTTTTATTTAATATTATTTCCCTTTTAGAGCTATTTTACTTCAATTGCAAGTTATTATATTTCAGGAATAAATATTCAAAAGATTTAGTCTTGGAGCAAAAGAAAGGAGAATTGAAGTTGATTCGTGCCAAAAATATGAAGATCTCATACAAAAATATCTTGTGCAAAGAATTAGAAGACCTTGTACCGGAATATAGCATAGGCGCGCCCCATATTGCCCTTTTGCTGCTTTTGCTTCTCTGACAAGCTGCCTATTTTAGTATTTCTGACCTAGAGCCCATGGTTTCTTGTGCAACACTTTAGTGATTTGATTCTTGGGGCTCAAGTCAATCTTA
>Ga0228711_1003835_pt1 | contig 23321 bp, 12 predicted proteins | sample MedpolnodulmetaG_2_FD_177996 | JGI IMG/M metagenome (GOLD analysis project Ga0228711, IMG submission 177996) | Root nodule microbial communities from Medicago polymorpha collected in Santa Monica, California, United States - brown nodules | ecosystem: Host-associated > Plants > Roots > Nodule...
AGTGATAGAAATGTTAAAAAAAAACATGAATACAAAGGAAGAAAATATCATTCTAGAAATAAAATATATATGATGACAAACTTGTGATCGTTTCTAATCTCTAATGTGTAGAACAGTAAGCTGAATATTAATTAATAATATTAATTAATTAATGTTAAAAAGAGAAATGCTATTTTCAAACTCTTGACAAGCTCTCTTCAACTCACTCTCACGAATCATGTTAAATAATGTTAAAAAGAGAAATGCTATTGTCAAACTCTTTTCAACGCAACTTCATTCACAATGTCACGTCACCCCCTGTTACTATTAACTTCACTAGTTACCGGTTGTCGCTGTTGAGAGGGTCATATCATTTTTTTTTCTATTTGTTCAACCGCACGTACATCACACGTTTTGAAAATATCAATGTACTGCTAATTTTACATTTTCCTGCCGAGCCAGTATTTCTATTTCTTCGTTGCGACATCTATTTCGATTTCATTGCAAAGGTTACTGGGCATGTTAAATGTTGTTATATACTTGCAACTTCTCCAAAGGAGGAACAGCTTTTCCTCCTCTTTACCGGAGAATGGTAAGATTAATATAAAATCAGTAGCCTGGAAAAGCGAAGAATAAGCAATTAGTCCATGAAAATATGCTTAAAGTGTAAATTGAAGCCAGTAAATTTGTTAACAACAAAACTGAATAATATTTCAATTTCAGATGGGTAATTTTCTAAGCTAAAACTTCATGAAAATATGCTTAAAGTGTAAAATTGAGGCTAGTAAATTGGTTACTAACAAAACTAAATATTTCATATATTTTGAATAATATTTCCATTCAAGGTCGGTCAACTAAGCAGAATTTTCTAAGCATAATTACTCTATCTAGTTCAAACTCACATTTTCTTGTTAGGTCCAGCATTTAGGGTAAAAGATAAAATCCCTATAATAAGGAAGTCAAACTCTCAATGAGAAATTCATACGACTAAGTCCATTTGTTTTTAACGGCAAATGTAAGTAATTAGATGTTAGATTAACATTTACTTCTTCGTCCATTTTTCAATTGTCAAGAAAATAAAAAACTTGCCTCGCATCCGCTCAAGCTCTTCGGCTAGTTCTTCTTTCCATTTCCTTTGTCTCTCAGAGAAGCTTGAGCTGCAGATGAAAACAGCTTCAATTTCAGTAAACGGTAGGTTAAACAAAGGTCCACTAGCCACTTTCAAGCACCAAATGCTTACTTAACACTTGATCCCAGCTCAGCATCTCGAAGAGTCTCCTTTGATTCATTGAGCTCGGATGGCTGAACTTCCTGCAAAGGTCTATAATGAGAAGTCGCACCACCAAGTTTCGTAAGATATTTTCTATGACTCTCTAGGCTTGCTAGATTGACTAGGAGACGTGCTTTTTGATGTTACAATTGAGACATCAGAAATAACTTTACTCTGCAACTACAATAGGCGCAGGAGGAATGGTTCCATTTGATTTGCCAAAGAATTCTTCATAAAGCGGTGTTTGGAGCTTCTCCAATTCAAAGGACTAATGTAATGCACCAAAAAAAATTAAAGCAGTTTTAAATTTTAACCATGTTATGTTTAAAGAGAGAGGCTAGAAAAAAATAAAAAAGTAATGGTCATTGGGAACTGCTATATTGAAAGACAACATATATGTGATCGGGTCTCATACTAAAAGATCGAACTTTATCATCAAGGAAAGCTCGAATTTTGGACTCTGTGACTTCATCATCATCTTCAACTCCAGGAGGTTCACTTGAAAATGAGAGCTCATTCTCTGCTTTTAAGAGGCTTTTTGAATAGCATGTGGACTGCCTTTTTAAGCTAAATAAGTTTCTAAAAAAGCTCAAACCTTCTCTATTTAAGAAAAAGTATGGTCTGACATGACCTATTGTAGGCTAAGCCGTAGGCCCCTGTAGATCAGCCTAACCTATTCCAATTCCCAGTCTTAACCCAACTCATACTCATTCACAAACAAACAAGATTGAAATCAAGATATTTTTAGGGAGAGTAACACTTATTGTTCAAATTACCTCTATTTTTTTTTATTATGAATCCATTTTTAAAATTAGAGCCAGGCAGTGTGAGGTAGCCTCACGAAGAAGTGATTGGAAGCAGTGGAGTTGCGGGAAAGTTGGAGTTTTTGAAAAAAAACATACGATGGAATCCGAAGAAACAACATGAGGGGAGGAAGAGCTTAATTCTATTGATAAAAACAAGTCTTACCTCATCATATCATCAAGAGTCACTCCAAAAATCAGACACCAAGATCTCAAGTGTTTTATAGAAATTAATGTATACAGTAGCAAAAAAAAAAAGTGGCCATTTTATTTAGCATTTTAACTCTGGGTAGAGTATATTTGGATCGTAGATTTATATTTTCACCTCATATTAATCCTTTTAACCAAAACACTGTAACATGCAAACTAGTTAATTTTAAATAAATACTCCAACAGCTCTTGATTTAAAACTAGTGTCTTGAATGCAAACTGACACCGTAAACAATATTGGATATAATGTAATAGTTATTTACATATTATGAAACAGCAAATTGAACAAAGGAACTCATTTCACTTGATGAATTGTGAGGTTGCAACTAACATTTATAGTAGTTAGTGAGAGTCCCAGAGTAGCTAACCATGTACTGACATGTAGTAAAGTACAATAACTAACTAGTTAACTATCTATTAGTGACGTGTGTTACAAGTAAACTAAGTGACTAAGATGTGCTTTTATCTTCACCTTCATCATGCTGTAATATCCTTTATATAGCAAATATACTCATCCTTTTCAACATCACAAACAATATAGCATTATTATGGGAAATTTGTTTAAAAGGTATAATAGGAATAGTAAAAAAATTCAACCCAAAATCTCCTATTCCATTTATAAAAAATAAAAATAAATAATTAGAGGTCTTATTCCCTTTAATATATTGCTGCAAAATCTCATATTTCTTTTATATATCGTAAAAGTCTACCAAAAAGAAATTAAAAGTACTCTCTACGTTCATTTTTTAGTGTCGTCTTAGAATAGTACACTCAAATTAAGAAGTGATCTTTTGGAGTTTTTTCTATTATGCTCTCATTTTTATCCACCTATGAATTCCTATTTTTTTTAGGCTTTGTTTGGAAGTTTGGAAGGGAAGGGAAGAGAAGGGAAGGCTTTGGAGTGTTGAAAATATAGGAGAAAATGATAAAATCTTTCACATTTTTTGAAAGAATAATTTTTTAGAGAATAATAAATTAATGCTTATTTTTAATTTTAAGAATAGTATAACTAGATAGATTAACTTTGAAGAACTCATGTAAACCCCCAAAACCCTCCTCAAATACAATTTTGTAGTTCTCCAAATGAAGAGGATTTTGTATTATGAAGAAAAGTGAACCCCCAAAACATTCTCATCTCAAAGTCATCTACTTTTTCTACTTGCTCCTTCCTTTTTTTTCAAACCCCTCCCCATCCTTCCCATCCAAACTTGCAAACAAAGCCTTAATGTATCTTTCTCTCATAACAAACAATTTCTAGTTACTCTCCCTCTCCAACAAATTTCTATTTTTTTGCAAACACTATGTTATTATTTTTGTTACACTTTGTCTATCTTTTGTAACAAAGATTTGTCAATAATTGAAATGTTAACTTTTTTTTAAATAATTGTAAAGCAAAATAAAATTTATTTCAACTTCACAATAATCAAAATTTAGACTTCAACTATATGACTTTACTTTGAAAGGACATGTTTGAATGTTGAGGCTTCAACAACGATATTTCGTACAACATTGATCGCTTTTATCATAATTAGTTTAAAATAAAATTAAAAACTTGAATTTTTTTCTAATAGATAACATTAATTAGTTTCCCAAGAGTAAGTAGGAATAATTAAAAAAATATATAATTGACAAATTGTATCCTTAAACTATCAAACCCAAACTTAAATAAAAACAGAAAAATCGTAGTCAATACACATAAACCATCGTGCTTTCCTAAATCGTCCCAAGTCTTCTTAGGCAGCCACCATGACCAAATGTCCATTGTTCTCCACAAGCATAGCAAAACTCATATAAGCACCTGCAAAAGAAACACTTCATTCAGAAATTTAAGTGTAAAAAAATACCCTATTGATGAGAAACATAATACTGCATGATCATGTTTAAAAATCAAACAATTTTTATTTCATTTTTTTCTTATGTTTTCAGAAAAAGAAAAGAGTTGCAAACGTAACTGGAACAAACTGACCTGCAGATGATATGAAAACAGCCTTCATATCTTTCAATATAAATATTGCATTTGGGAACCTTCTCCATTTTTTCTTATTAGCAAGCTTCACTAGAAGAATGTCTTCCCTCCCTCTTTCATCCACATTCAATTTCTGAAACTCCTCACAATTAATCCCAAGATGCCAAGGAACGTGACACTTTGCACAAAACGGCCTATGGCAAAAAGGGCACTCAGATTTCCTAGTATCTTTTTCTTCTCCCCTTTTATTCCCATCAAGCAGCATTGCTGAACAATCCTTAAAGGGGCAATAGATTTTAGGAAGAGCTGCACACAATGCATCATTCCACTTATCAATCAGTTCTTTAGGAAGCAATGCTCTGCAAGATTCAAGTTCCAAAACACCCTTGCAGTTCAAACCGGGACAAGACACGACTGTCATGTTGTCTTGAATTTTTGTGGCCACTTGTTTGATTACACATTCAGAACAAAAGGAATGATAACATCTTTGAATTATGAACATCTCCTCATTCCTTTTTGATTCTGCGCAAATCTCACAAATGATGATTGAACACGATACATCATCTGCTTCTTCTGTTGCGAACTTTATTTGGTCTGTGTTGAGCAAGTCCTTGAACAGTGACTCTTCAACGACGGATTTTGAAGAAGGAGATTCGCACGGTGGTAATGGTGACGTGGAGGGAGAGGATGAGAGGTTTTGATGAGAAGTGGTTAGAGGGATTACTTCATCATCGTAGAAAACAGAGAAGTGAAAGTCGTCTGCAGTGTCAGGACTGAGGGATGAGGATGAGGGTGATGCTTGCTGCGCCATTGGTTGTAAGCATGAAAGCTGGGTGGAGAAGCTGTCGTTTTTAAGTTTTCGTTTTTTTACGATAGGGTTAGGTTTTGTTGCATAGATCGATGAGGTGTATCCATATTTTTTGAAGGAAGAGGTGTATCAATATTGTTACCTTTTAATTTAAATTTTTTTTTTTTTTTGGGATCCTTTTAACTTAAATCTATAAAATAACAATCATTTCTATCATCCTTAAAAAAAAACAATCATTTCTATCAAATAAAGAGTTATTTATCGACTTTTATATTTTAAAAAATATCATTTCATATGGAGAAGAAAAAAACATCATTTTATCTATATTATACTAAGGTTCAGACAAACACTTTAACTTGTCTATCCACTTTTGTTATTCCACTAAAGTGTATTTTACTATTGTACTAATAAATAATAAATGTCTCAATTTTTAAGTTTTTTCTCCTAAAAATAATTCAACAATTCTTTATTAGAGAATAGTTTTCTCTTTATGTGGATTAAAATGATTATGAAAAAATAAAATTGTCTTTTTATAGCAGTAGCATATTATTTTAATAATAGTCACCAAAAAAAATATTTTGAATTTTCAGATATAAGGAAGTAGGTTTAGACTAAGTTCTGTATTGTATATGTTCTTTGAGCCTTGTCTTAAAGAGTTTAACTTTCAAGATACAATATTTACTCGAAAATTTATACAAATGGTGATGCACATATATGTTGTTAACATTCTTTGTTGTATTTCTTAAAAAAGAAAAAAAAATTCTTTGTTGTCTAGAACTTAGACCAACCACAATGCAGCACCCCATTTGGATGTTTAAACGGGTCTCGACTGTACACGTCATTCGTTTTATAATTAATACTGAATAAGCACTCAATCTCTCCAACCCAGCACCTCAAAATAATTATGAATTGGGTCCCAACAATACTTCTATATCATTAAATTTTAACAATAATTTATATACTCATTCATAATTATATAATTTTAAAATATTGAAGTAATTTAATTATAAATTATAAAAAAAAGAACATTTTTTTATTTTCATTAATAATTAAAGAAACTATTATTTGCAACTATTGTATAATTTAACTATTATTTGCAACTAATATATAATTTATTTTTAATATTAAAATAATACAAATAATTGAATATTGAGAAAAAAATAAATTAATTTTACATGTGGGACACATGAGTAATAGGAGAGAGAGGGTGCCTATAAAAACACTCATCTTTATAAGCATCATATTTATTGATGTCACAATGGCGTGTCTATTTAACATGGTGCTAAATAGGGGAAGGATCCCCCATTGTAGATGGTCTTAGGTATTTAAAAATAATAGATTAATTTGAGTCGAACCATGTGAACTTTTTTTAGAATTGAGTCGAACCAAGGGAACTTAGACATGTGAATAAAGTTCTACTAATATTATTTTGGTTTAATAGCAATTTTAGCTCCCTAAGTTTCAAGAAGTTGCAATTTTGGCCCCCTAAAAAAAAAGCTACAAAGTCGTCCTTTAAATTTTGCTCGTGTGGCAGTTTTGGCCCGTTGGCCAATTTTGACTAAGTCAACGCACACGTGGCATCCACGTGTATTTTTTAATATTATTTTTTAATTAATTTTTTTTTAATTATTTAAAAAATATTTTTTTATTTTTTTAAATATTTTTTATTAAATAAATAAAAATACACACGTGACGTCCACGTGTGCGTTGACCGAGTCAAAGCCTAGGGGGCCAAAACTACCACAGAGACAAAACTTAGGGGCGGTTTTGTAGTTTATTTTTAAGGGACAAAAATTACAACTTTTTAAAACTTAGTAGGATAAAACTGCTATTAAACCTATTATTTTTATAAGATTTGAACTCCATGACTTGCTTAAAGTTTTTATGTATCTTTTTTATGGATTTATAAGGTTTGTACATCGGCCCTTAAGAAAAATAATGCTTTTTGAAACTTAAACCAACATGTATCTAAATTCTTATTGCTAGAGGCTAGACCTTACTACATCCAATACAAATCCTTCATTTTTATTTGGAATATTTGATATAGAATTGTACTCGGCTTTTATGTATAGGAAAATGCTAAACTTTCTGAGAGGAAACCGTCTCGATAACATCACAGAGCAAAATAATTGGCTATTCAACAATAAACACCGTGTTTTCCGCTAAAGTCAAATATTGAAGTGGGTTGTTTTAACATAGTAATGCATTCGGAATGTGTTCGTGAACAGTTCGTTGTATATAGCATCAACCAATCCCCGTACGTACAAAGCAATTTGATCACAAAACTTTGTTTCTCTCCTCTTTTAGATTTTACCAATGACAAATATTGTGTTGAATGTTGAGGAATATATCCCAAATATACGTTTATTTTTTAAGAGAAAGAAGAAGACAAAAAGATAAAAACCCTGCGGTCATGAAAAAATAAAAAGAGGACCGATTCAAACATAGACAAACTTTTACAAAAAAAAACGTAATTTATAACCATATCACATAAGAATCTTGTTTGCCTATATACATATAAGAGTGCTAACAACTTCAACCCTCAATTTCTAATATTTATTTTGATGGGTTAAAATTTACATAGTCTCACCCAATCATGTGAGTTCCAAGGGCGAACCCAACAAATATTTTTTCTTTGACTAAGTTAGTTGTTTTGATATTAGCTACCCCAATAATATATATTTAGCTATTGCAAAAGAATTTATTTGTCCAAAATCAGTAGAAATATGAAAGCCAAAATATATTCCGTATTATTTTGACACTTTTGATCTCTTAAACAACTACAATGAAAGCTTAGTTAACAATAAAAATTGACAAAAACAGTCAAATTACATATTATTTCATTTATTTAGATTTGGCCCCCTCGTGGAAACATAGCTAGCTTCGCCGCTGATGAGTTTCATATCAATTTGATGTGATCTATCTGAATATTAATCAATTAAAAGGATGTTAAAAATTGTGTGTTAAAAAGTTTATTGTTACTGTTATCCATATGCATGAATATGCACTTGCTCTTTTGGGATTTTATGGCTTTGCTTGTCTTCAATCAACAATGATGCATGAGCTGGGCAGACACACCGAATCATCAGAATCATGACACACCTTAATTGAAAGCCATATTTTGCATTAGAAACTACAATTTTAATCTCATAAAAAAAATAAGTGGCATGTTAACAAGTGTTCTTAAGAACACTAAGTGTTCTTAAAAACTACAAATTTAAAACGTTTAAAGATTTGAATTTATCATTTTTCAACACATTATTGCTATTATTTTTCTCTTATCTAATGTTCTAAGAACACTCCTTTAACAATTTCAATTAAGAAATACCTTAAAAAATTAGCGAGTCTTTCAAAAAATTGAAAGCCAGACAATTCTCTCCTTATCTTGATTTGATATTTTCATGCATATCTTTTCATATGTTGAGATTCTTAATATATACCCCTAAAACGCGTGTTAACATTTTCCTTTTCATAATCATGTTGACTCCCTCATATTTAAAATCCATGTTTTTCCCGTTAGCACCCAATAGAAAAAGACATGCCCACCTAGCCCCCTCCAGCACAAAAAACATCTTTTCATTTACTTTGTTTCGTTCTAAACATAAAATCCATCCCCTCATTCCCCAAGTACATCCTTTCTATCACATTGTCTTCGAATGTAAATGTAAGATCCTTTTGAAAAAAATCTATGCTCCTTTTTACAAGACATCTATGAATTTTTAACTGTAATAATAAATTATTTGTCACTATTCCGCTAATTATTTTACATGCTATTTTGCAACCAAATATATGTTTAGAGCATAACTGACTCTCTCTTAAAAGAGGTAAACTTGTAAAAGCGATACTCCCTCAGGTCTCGTATAAACAAAAAAAAAAAAAATCGTATTCTTTGTAGTATGTCCAATGTGAAAAGAAATTTAGAGACCCTCCTCAAGGATCCCCTTCAATCATTAGCTCAGGGGAACAGAGGATTTAATGAGATGTTTTATGCAAGTCGGGACCAATAACCAAAATTATGCTTAACTTTGTAAGCACATGGACCAATCAAAGATAACCCTTGAGATATGGCAACTAAAAGAGCACCTTGCTGCTTAACTGGTTAACATTTCCCTTAATCATTTGCTTATAAGATAGTCAAAGATTGTGTAGCCATGTCATTCCATTTATACTTTACATGGAACGCAATAACTATAAGCATACTAGTATTAAATTTCTTCATTTATTTCTATTAAGATGATAATTTATACATAACTCAATACACTATATGCTTATCTCGCTAAAATACATAGAACGGGGAAAATATTGAAAGAGAAAGGAAAAAAAATCAATATCAATGTACTGCTAATTTTACATTTTCCTGCAGAGCCAGTATTTCCAATTCTCCGATGCGGCATCTATTTCGATTTCATTGCAAGGTTACTGGGAATGGAAAATGCTGTTATATACTTGCAACTTCTTCAAAGGACGAACAGGTTGTCCTCCTTACAGAAGAAATGTTTAATATTAATAGAAAATCAGTTGACTGGAAAAGCGAAGAGTGATAAATCAGTCTCTGAGAAAATTGCGTTCCTTTGGGGACGTTATCTTCCCTCCACCTGTTTGACGCATCACCTCTGCAATATAAGTTCCCCATTGTCATGTTTCCAGAAAATATTATAAACATAATCATTAAGACATAATAATAAATCAAAGAAAGAAAATAAGTGTAAGATTATTTCTCAAGCTATAATGAACAATACTATACAGTTAAATACTTCAAGTTCAGATGGGTAATTTTCTAATCTAAAACTTCATGAAAATATGCTAAAAGTGTAAAACTGAAGCTAGTAAATTTGGTTACTAACAAAACTGAATATTTCATATATTTTGAATAATATTTCCATTCAAGGTCGGTCAACTAATAAAACATATTTCTATTCTCTAATAAATCAAAGAAAGAAAATAAGTCTAAGATTATTTTTCAAGCTATAATAGACAATAATATACAGTTAAATGCTTCAAGTTCAGATGGGTAATTTTCTAAGCTAAGACTTCATGAAAATATGCTAAAACTGTAAAATTGAAGCTAGTAAATTGGTTACTAACAAAACTGAATATTTCATATACTTCGAATAATATTTCTTATTTCCGTTCCAGGTTGGTCAACTATGCTAAATTTTCTAAGCATAATTATTCTATCTAGTTCAAGGGTAGAATATAAAATCCCTATATTAATAAGGAAGTCAAACTCTCAATGAGAATTTCATAGGACCTAGTCCATTTTTTTTAATGGCAACTATTAGTAATTAGATATTAGATTAATATTTACTCCTCCGTCCCGGTTTGAACCCAAGACATCCAACTCCTTTAACCCTTGGCTCAAATCAATTTAGCAAGCCCCCCCCAACCAACGGACTAAGTCCATTTGTATTATGTAATGATTGTAATATCTTCAAGTTTCTCCCAACATTTCTAATGCTTAAACCATTCTTTTCCCGGGCTCAGTAGTTAGCTCATTTGGACTTTTTTAAAGGTGAGTTTAGTATTTCCATAACTATTTTATAAGCATGGAGAACTGCCATTCATAAAGCCCAAAAGGCTAAATGGAAAATAGGGCAGTCCCCACACTTTATAGGAAAAAACGGGAAACTGCATTTTTTGATTGTCAAAAAGATAAAAAACTTGCCTCGCGTCCGCTCGAGCTCTTCGGCAAGTTCTTCTTTCCATTTCCTTTGTCTCTCAGAGAAGCTTGAGCTGTAGATGAAAACAGCATCAATTTCAGTAAACGGTAGATTAAACAAAGGTCCAATAGCCACTATCAAGCACCGAATACATACTTAACATTTGATCCCAGCTCAGCATCATGAAGAGCCTCCTTTGATTCATTGAGCTCGGATGGCTGAACTTCCTGCAAAGGTCTACAATGAGAAGTCGCACCATTAAGTTTCGTAATATATTTTCTTTGACTCTCCGGGCTTGTTATATTGGCAATGCTAGCCATTGAGAATCGTCGTCTAGTTTGACTTGGAGACCTGCTTTTTGATGTTACATTTGAGACATCAGAAATAACTTTACTTTGAGTAACTGCAAAAGGCGCAGGAGGAATGGTTGCATTTGATTTGCCAAAGAATTCTTCATAAAGAGGTGTTTGGAGCTTCTCCAATTCAAAGGCCTGATGTAATTCATCAAAGAAAATAGAAACAGTTTTTAATTCTAACCATGTTAAATTTAAAGAGAAAGGCTAGAAAAAAAAGTAATGGTCATTGAGAACTGCTATATTGAAAGACAACATATATGTGAACTGGTTTCATATTAAGATAGAACCTTATCATCCAGGAAAGCTCTAATTTTGGATTCTGTGACTTCATCATCATCTTCAACCGCAAGAGGTTCACTTGAAAATGAGAACTCATTCTCTGCATTAGGAGATGGTGCGGGACTCATAGTTTTCATAGTAGTTTGATCTGGGGACAAGTTCAGTCTGCTTTTCTTCAAATTCAGATTTTCATCAAACTTGCAAGGCCAGTCATCCTCCAGAGGCTCGGACATTGGATTGAAACTCTATTACAGTGATATATCAGCCATTCAGCCAAGTGTTCAACAAACACTGATCATAAAACAGTGGAAGAATGACAAACAAATTTGGCACCTTTATGTCGTCAGCAGCGAGTAGGGATTTAGATTTTACTGATGAATCAACCAAAAAATCATCTTTATCATCTATTTGACACATGTCATCATCATTGTTGTCTGCTCCCTGGTAGGAACCTGCTTTTAAAAGATTTGAATTGGAATTTGAATGATATACAGTCGAGAACCTTAAACTATCCGTCTGACAAACATCCTTTAGGCCTGTGCAAGTTGATCCTTGGATAGACTCCAAACTGCAGAACAACAGAATAGAAGTTGATGCTCCATGCCTATAAGAAGTTCCAAGAACAAGAAATGTTATGTTATCCATTATACTTACAAGTTTCTAGTGTTCAGCCCATTTGGTATCATCTGATTGCAAGAGTCCTAGATATTGGAAAAGTAAACAGTTGAAAAAAATTAGAAGTTATGAATATGGTCGTCTATGTTTACATTGTATAGACTCACACTGGGGATAACTAACCCTGATTGAACTGCGTGATATTGAACGAGATTCCTGATACTCGCAGGTGATGAATGGATGCTGCAGACAACAGGCAGAATCACTATAATGATTTTGAAGGAAAGTTAAGTTAAAAGAGCAAACAAATTCAATGTCTGTAATTATAATTGAATATTACGTAAGTTGGCTGAAGGGGAGGAAGATGTGCAAAATACCAGTAACAAGTCTGATGCAGAAGGTCTTAAATTTGGTTCCCTGCACCACAAATTGATGGGTAGTGATTAGAACTAGAATTCGTATACATATCAATACCCTCAACCTAAATGTCAAACTGTAGAACTAGTTTATTTAAAACAAATGCAGTCAGAATAAAACAGTGTCATTATAATAAAGGTGACCGGTAAAAGCATTATATATGTACTTGTGAAAGCATTTGAGCAAAAAGTCCTTTGCCTCAGTAGACAGATGTTCAGGTATGGGTGGATGATCTCTAGTTGTTCCAATGTAGAAAAGAGCCGAAACCTAAAAGAAAAAATTTGAGCAAAAACACTTCAAAGAACCAAATTGCAGAGAGGGAGGGGGGGGAGATCAACTTATGAAAATCAATGATCAAATAAGATTGCTTAGTAAGGTTTGAACTAAAAGTATGTACCTCCTGGGGATACTGTTGACTCCATGGAGGCTTTCCTGTGGCCATCTCTATCACAGTGCATGCAACACTCCATATATCAGCAGAGCTAATAAATAATAAAATAAGTTAGGTGTCGTTCCAAGAATCATTTCTAATTCTAATAAACAATCTTGACTGAAAACACATAATATATGGTCATTACTTTGTTCACTCATAAATGATAGGTTCAAGGGAAAACAACAAAAGTACAACAACTAGAACACCCAAAGCTTATGAGAAATTATCAAACATTGTTCCTTATATTACTTCGTGTAGGTTTTTCAATAATAATTTAGACAAACTAATGAAACCCATTCCCATAGTCTAGTCTGCATTTACAAATCTGAATCTTATCTGTCCACCTGATTTATACCATGTCTAAGATGATTACGCAAATCAAAAATCAGAATGTGATCAGGTGTAGAGCAATATATTATATAAAGAATGACATCATTAACTTTATCATTGACGTTATTCTCTCCATTTCAAATCTCAATTTTCCCCACAGAAATCCATTTCCGACCAAAACAAAAGAACTTCTAAATGTGCTTTTGTTTATTTAGGGGTTATGACACGAGGGCATATGCATTTTCAGGACAGAACGAAATAGGAAATACAACCCCTACATGGTTATAGTAATGTACAATACACACGTCAAGAATTTTTATGGTTACCGGATTACAAATTGTAACCTCACAGGTAGCCAAAACCTCAAAAGTCAAACCTAAAATTATAAAAACAAGAATATACAATGATGCAGATGATTAAATATTGAGAAAGGATAAAAACAAGAATATACAATTAGCAACAGTCCTCAGTGATCTTAGCTTTAGAAGTGAACTGCAGTGTCCGGAATTCATTATGGTGATTGCTTAACTATCCTGGTTGAACCAAATATAGAAAAGTTGCCCTAGAATTTAAGGGAAAAAGATAGAATATCATGAAAAGTTCTCGCAACTTACACTATTCAGCAACCACCCAAAAATCTATATTTCTATTGTTAGGAACCAAAGTTGGCCAAGGAAGATAGAGAATACTATAGAACTGACAGAATACTTCTAATTATTTCTAGTTTCCTAATAATGAATTGATGAGTTGAATTTTGTAATTAAGGTGAGATAACAGTACAGACCTCAACATGTCACAAGTCACAACAGATAAATATTTCCTTTCATTCCATGACATACGAAATCCTTATTTCCTTGAAAAAATTAATTATGACAAATTAACCTTCAGATGCAGAACTGATTGACTTGACAATAATGATATTTTCTTTCCAAATATTTAGTCCACTTACGTTGTATATCCTGTCTGTAAAATAACTTCAGGTGACATCCAGTGTGGGGTACCCTTCATAGATTTTGCTCCATTTATGGTAGCCTATATCAAACCACAAACTTCAGATGTCATGACTGCAAACAAGGTTACACAAGAAGCTTGTAACAGCATAATGAATTAATAACTTCAACACTATCATACCAATTCCACTACTTTTCTGGATGCACCAAAGTCTGCGAGTTTAATACACCCTTTGTTATCAACTAGAATGTTTGCACCCTATATCCAATAACACACCTACCAAATATGAGAGAGACAGAACACGATAGAGTCATTTTAAAATTTAAAGAAAGAGCTCCATACCTTGATATCCCTGTGAATAATTCGGTTATTGTGAAGGTATTCAAGACCATCTAAAAGCTGTTTTGTATACGTTCTGATAACCTGTTAAAAAAATTGAACATGAAGCAACAAAAAAAGCACAACCCATCATATTCTCCATGAACTTGATAAAGTAAAATCCACTCACCGACTCAGGGAAGGATCCGAATTTCCCCAATAGTGATGAGATAGATCCACCAGGTACAAACTCCAACAGAATATTTAAGGAATCTTCCTCTCTTGCAGTTCCCAAGTATCTCTAAAATAAATGACAACCAAAAAGGAAAAAGTAAAATTACTATATTCGACATCAAGCAATCAAAATTACTCAGACTAACACTCACAACAATATTTGGATGCTTAAGATTCTTGAGAAGCTTCACTTCTTCTTCGAGCTCCCGAATATTAGCCTGATTCAACGAGATAGAGACAGATTTTTCAGATTATAGTTCAACATCAACATTGTAAAACGCCCAGCTTATATAAAATCATAAAATTAAAACACATCAATGCTACTGCTTTTTTTCTTATCGGAAACTCAGTATCCAGCCCAAGGACCGACCAATCTGGGGATCAATCCCAATCAATGATATTACTTAATTCATAGGATATGAACTGATGCATAATGCATTGCCACTTATTTCACATAATGATCAATAAAAATGCACTTCCATGAAGCTCAAAACAAGGAAACCAAAATCATGAAAATCAAAGCTATAATTAGGGTACACCATTTTTACCTTTGTATTCTCTTTGAAGGCAATACCAGGCTCAATCAAAACCTAAAGAAAACAATAAGAAGCAAAAAGATCAATAATTTAGACAAATGAACACAATGAAAGAAAAAGGTAACAAAATTGACCTGTTTAACGGCAATAAGCTCTCCGGAATCAAGGTTCATGCCCATGTAGACCCTCCCAAAGGCACCGGAACCAATCAACTCGCCTTTACGCCACCGAATTGGCGGAGGTGGAGGAGGAGATTTGAGGCTGCCGATTCTGGATTTGCGAATGGCGGAGCCGATCTTGTTGGCAAAACCGGTGAAGCGTCCATCGTCGGCGGAAGGTGGAGTTGAGAAGACAATGGATCGGCGAATTGAACCGAAGAAGTCTTGCATTGCATGTGAGAAGGAAGGGAATGAATGGATTTTTAGGGTTTGGTGTAGTAGTTGATTTGAAGGAGGAGGGAAAAAGAAAGTAAAGTGATTCAAAATGGTGGAGTCATAACGGTTACCTTGTTTTTCACTTTTCAATCACTATCATATCAAGTCAAGTGGTGCAATAAGATATTCTAGGTACGTACGTTGTCGGCAACTACATTAACTAATTATTTTGCATACACCACTGATTATTAAATGGAAAATACTAGATATTTGATTTTATTAAGAAAGATTTAAGAATGACATGGTACAATAATCACTCTTAGATTTCAGTCTCATTTATTAACATTTCATAAAAAAAAAATACATAACACCCACCACCCCATGATTTCCGGTCAGGCAGAGATTTTATTGGCTAACATTAATTTCAGGACAATTTCTTGATAAAATTTAAAGGTGATTATTCTGCCATGTCATTCTTGAATTTTTCTTGATAAAATCTTTCTTGATGTATAACATTGCTCTTATTAAATATATAAAATTTACACTAACATTCACAAGTGTAGCAAAAATTATGAAAAATTGTTTATTAGTGTATGTTTGGTTCTTATACAAATTGATTATGTGAAATCAATTATAGCTGAAAGTGAGTTTAAAGTAGAATGATTTGTGTTTCGATACATTTATATAAACGTAAGTTAAACTACATAAAAATCAATTTTAAAATTAAAAGCTATCAATCTTAGCTTCAAATAAAATTAATTCAGAAAATATAATTAATTTAACTCGAAAGCAATCAAACATGTCATAATCAATTTTACATTTTTTTTTCTTTTTAAGGATCAATTTTACATTTTTAAAATCAATTTTTACCACACAAACATATATGTAGTAGTTTATTGATTCTACAGATATTTTAAATGCGAAGAAATAGAGAATTTTAAGTTTGAACTTAGGTTCTCCATAACAACGATCTTGTATTTATCGACTGAAACTCTACTCCTACATAACTTCATGCATCTAACTTGTGAGACACTAAAAAATTAATTAATCTAGTATTTTTATTGGAATATTTATTAAATAGTGTAGAAAAAATGAAGATTAATAAAAAAACATATTCGTAAAGAATTGAGGGATTAGACTTTAAAATATAAAATGGTTCATATGAAAATAATAGACAAAGAAAAAGAAGAAGAAAAATCTAAAGTTTTTATATTCAGGGAAAGGGAGAAGGAAAGAAAAGAAAACGATAAAATCCGATAAAATTCAATTCCCAAAAAGATGGCCAACGGTTGAAGCTCTCTCGCCATGACCATGAGGATTGAATTCATCCAATTATCGTGCCTCACTTCCTCACTTTCCGTTTCAAATCACAAATAATTCCAAACTTTATTTCTTTTCTGATAAAATGCAACTTGATCTTGAATCATTGTCTGAAGCTACTTCTGGGGCTATTGGATCCCTTGTTAGCACCACCGTCTTATACCCACTTGATACTTGTAAAACCAAATATCAAGCTGAAGTTCAAGCCAGCCATCAAAGAAAATACAGGTTACCCATTTTCCTTTTATTACCTAATTATAATTCATTTATCAGTGCCCGTTTTGGATAAGGTTTATGTAAATAATTTAGCTTTTTGTATTATTTATAAGCTTATCAATGTCGTTTATGAAATAACAGGTTATGAAGATATCATTTTTGTGTTGCTGAAAAATTATAAATTAACATATAAGCTTATTTATTTGCATAAGCTATTTTTCATAAGCTCAAAAATAAGCCAATACAAAGTACAAACGGGTGTATGTCAATAACCTCTTTTCAGCTTATCACAATAACTACTCCAGGATAGTTTACGAAAACATCTTACAGTTTAGGTGAAAACAATTTAACCACATTTTCTCTTTAATCATAGCAATTTTCTCTTCATAATGTTTTTATTGTGCCAAGATTAACAAGGAAGTTGACAGTAACTGTTGTTGCTCTATCTTATGTAGGAGAATTTCTGATGTTTTATGGGAAGCAATTTCTAAACGTCAGGTGCTTTCATTGTACCAAGGCTTGGGGACAAAAAATGTCCAATCCTTCGTTTCGTCATTTATTTATTTCTATGGTTATAGCTACTTTAAGAGACTATATTTGGAAAAAAGTGGGAACAAGAACATTGGAACAGCAGCAAACTTGATTGCCGCTACTATGTCCGGCGTCTGTACAATACTAATAACACAGGCAAGTCAAAGTTATTATTTTTTTTCAAAGACAAGTTACTGTTAGTTAGTGACGTACTTATTTGTGATATGGTTGTTATTATTTGCTGACAGGTCATACATCCCTAAATTAACTTGTTATTATGAGTTAATTCAAAAGTACAATATTTGGCATTTCTTGTATACTGAGACTTACTTGATCTTTAGCAGACTAGGTACGGTTTCTAGGTTCAAATCATAGCACAACATCCTTGTCTAAAAACAACGCGGTTAACTAATGTTGTATGTTAAGTTCATAGAATATAATATGATCTTGAAAGAAAACAAATTGGTCCCTTATTAATGTGATGTACTGTCCAAACTCATTATTTCCTTGCTGTTAGGCTTAGGCACATAATCTTCTGTAATATCTGCTATTTTACAGCCCTTAGATACAGCATCCTCAAGGATGCAGACAAGTGAATTTGGAAAATCCAAGGGACTCTGGCAGACCTTATCAGAGGGTACCTGGAGTGATGCATTTGATGGTCTTGCCATATCTATTCTTTTAACAACAAACCCATCTATTCAGGTATCACTCTTTAAATGTTTATACCAATGATTCAATGAAACCTAGAGAGAATCAATTATTCCAGATTAGGTTACACTGTATGACTATCCATACTGACAGATTTTTATCCTCCAACAGTATACTGCATTCGATCAGCTGAAACACAGACTACTAAAGGGAAAGATGAGCAAGAAAACCGATGCAAAGTCATCCCCAGAATCACTTTCTGCCTTCTCTGCTTTCATGCTGGGTGCAGTTTCAAAATGTGCTGCTACATGCTTGACATACCCAGCTATCAGGTGGATTATGAACCTAAATTATTTATCTCTAGATTTTGTATCTGTGTTAATATACAGATTTTGGGTTTCGACAGATCCATGATTCCAGTTAATAGTAAAATTCAATAGGAAGAAAATTAAAATAATTAAATTTTTACACAGATCTTTGGTTTTTGCAGATCTATCTTGGGAAAAATAAGTATTCTGATACATTGTCTTTTACTTTGTTTATGCTATATTTTGCACATGCTGATGAAAGATGTTTTGAATTTCCAATAGGTGTAAAGTCACTATTCAGGCAGCTGATTCATATGATAATAAGAGTACAGAAGCTGAAAAGAAGGCGCAGAGGACAATCTCTGGAGCACTCTATACTATTTGGAAAAGAGAAGGCCTTTTGGGATTTTTCAATGGCTTGCAGGCACAGATATTGAAAACTGTTCTCAGTTCTGCATTACTTCTGATGGTAAAGGAGAAGATCACAAAGTCAACATGGATTCTGATGCTCATCATCGGAAGATACTTCTCTGCCAATCCCCCCAAATTGAAAGCATCTTGAATTTGTGATGAATAGAATATAAATAATATCTCATTTAAGCATATGCAAAAATTGGCTTTGTTTGTTATGGAAGTAAAAGAGTGGCAGGTGCAATGAACATAAGTGTTGCTGGTGGTTAAGATCGTGTTTCTAAAATAGGGATGCGACAAATGAAAATTCAAATAACCGTTTCTTCCTCTTCTGATAATATGATTTTCTGTCATCAAGGTTTCAGCCTTGACATAGACTTGCCATTGCAGTGGCCTTTTTTATAGTAGTTTTGTATTGTGTTATGCACTTCCAATCATTTGGTGAATGCTGAATTTCCAAGCTCAAAAATTATATTATTGATAACAATGACAACAATAACAACCCTTTGGGAACAACACTCCTATTTTTCTTACTTTACATTCAATAGACAATAACGTTATTAAACAATAGTAACACTGATCTGTCAATTTTCTACTAGAAAAAAAAAAAAAACAATTATCTTTATTATTTCCATCTTAACATTCAAGTAAAACCTTTGTACGGTACCGTTCGGTTTCTGACTGGTAACAAAATTGCATCAATGAAGCACCGTCAATAGCCATCCTCTAGGTATCATAACAGGAAAATTTTGCCAGCTAACAAGAGGATTGAGCAATAAATCATTCCAACGTTGGAAATCAAATTGGCAGCATTAGAACTATAGGGGGCAAAGTTTCCTGTTGGAGTGTCGGTGGTCAAGACAACGACAATCCAGTTATCTTCTGAGCCAATACCAATTCCTGTATACTGTGTGTCGTTGAGATTCTGTGAGTAGAGAGATTTCGTGAAGTTAGCGAGGACGAGGCTTGAAGCTAGGCCAGGAACACAGGCAGGCATAACAGCTCCATCCTTCGTATCAGAAATAGCCAATTGACATTTAGCTAAAAGGTTTGGGTAGTTGGAGAATTGAGGTTCAGTACCTGGTACTGTATTAGCACCTGTGGTATTTGTACATGGTTGATTCTTGAATTGGTCAGCTATTTTATCGGCAAGGCAATCTGCATTTTTATTTTTTGTAAGAGATTTCAAGTTTAATGATGCTCGATATTTGTTGATGCCCTTATAAAGATTATCTTTCTCATCTGCAGAAAATATATTGAACAGGGTAAGTGTAGTGTCAAGATTTCAGCTTCATTGTGTATATATGGCTGTGAATGTGCATGTGTGCCAGAAAAGGGTCACAACAGAGGTTGTCAATGAACAAAATGATTTGGTTCATTGTTATTTAATACATGCTGCTATTACTAGGTCAGCTAACTTTCTAATTGAGTAATGCACAGGACTGTCCAGTGAATGTTTAAGAGGCATTCTGACTGTTAAAATATGATGTGTTCATCGCAGTCACGAGACTACAGTGAAGATTGAACAACTCATATTATTGTTTTAAATTTGATTTGCTAAACTTGAAAGAAATGAGTGATGGGATCTTCATCCAATGACATTGATCTCATAAATGCAATGACAACATCATATTGTGACTGCAGTGAATACAAATTCTGAATTTGACCAATTCAAATATGGTCCAAGTTCCAACACAATGCAAATGATCAAATCATTACAAAATTTAAAATCAGTTAATACTCACCATCATCACATTTAACTGGATAATTCATCAAGAGAATAACATATGAAGAAGAAAGAATCCAGAATAATAGAGAGAACTTGGGCAACACCATTTTTTTTGAAGCTGAGTTATACTAGAAGGAACGAGAATTGTGTTAGTTGGTGCTTTTAGAGGAAGAGACTTTCACAACATAAAACACTTACCACTTTTGGATTCTATATGTGGGTGTTACATAAGTTTGCTTGTACTGGGGGCTTTACCATTTCTTGAAGCATAAGCAAGACATCATACTGACACTGAGGGGGACATTGCAACGGTAAGAAATGACAACGTTTTTAGGCCATGTTTCAGTGTCAGGTATAAGTTTGGTTCTGAGGATAGCTGTTCCAAAGTCTCTTTCTTGCATGCCATGTTTGTTACTGATATTATTTCCACCAGTTGATTGGGATTTTTTTTTCTGACAGATGGAAGAAGAAACTATCTTAAACCTCTAATTGTATATCTATATTATTGTGTTTGGTACTTTTTTTCCAACATTTGCCACTCTCAAGTACTTTTGGTGAATAAGAAGAAAAACAATTCTCTTTATGGTGTATAATGCTTCTTCTTTTTTGAATAAGATATTGTTCATAGCAGGATTATACCTATTTTAATGAGATGTAGTAACCATTTTCTTTAATTTTAATTTTAAATTTGAAATATAAAAGATAAAATTGTAAACACGGTCTTGTACTTGTAGAGTGCTCATTTCATGTCTAACAAATGCACCCACTTTAACACGAGACCACTTCTTAGGAACAAAGTTCAGATCCAACGACTTTATTACACGGTTTACCTGTTTTGCCCAGTAGTAGTGGCTGATTGTGCATTACTCCTTTTTTTTTTTTTTTGAGAGGATGTGCATTCCTTCATGTTATAATTTTTTAATTTGTATTGAAATGCTTAATAGTATACTACTTTTTCTTCCGATAATACTCATCACTTAATCTATTATATTTACAATTTTATAATATTATATTTAAATTTTTGACATACCATTATTTAAATTTCATTACAATAGAAACAATATTGAAAATTATAAAAACAAAATGTTTATTTTGATTTTTATAGGCATAATAGAAAAGGGACACATTAGTTTTTTTTTTTTAGGGAGAAAAGGGACACATTGGTGATTGTTCATGCCAGTTCGTGATGATAAAAATGCATATGAAATTAATATGGATAATTTCTACAATCCTACATCTTTTCTAAAATTTGTCTGAAAGAGTCTAATGAAATTAGGGGTGTTCGCGGTGCGGTTTGGTTCGGTTTTGAAACTAAAAGTCATCCGAACCGCAAGATAAATAAGTATGCAGTTTGGTTTGGTTCGATTGACTTATAAAATAAAATCTGAACCAAACCAAACCAAACTAATGCGGTTTGGATTGGATCGGTTGGTGCGGTTTTTTTAGACAATAATTTTTTTTCTGTTTTCAACGTTAAAATCAAATTAAAAAGTTAAAACACAACATATTTTCATCAATGTTTTAAATTTCATCCAACATTACAATTTTATTTCCATCCAACAATGTTCTCAACTACGTAGACCAAATTAAAACGTGGATAAAAAGTTATCATAATCATTCTTTAAGAGTTCAACTAGCATATAAATACATTTTTTATAGAAAAAGTAAAGAAGAAACTTAACAATAGAAAAAATATGTCATTTTATTAAAGTTTTCATTGAATTTATATGAGTATTGGTCTAGATGATATATGTTTAATTAGTGTTTTTCTTATATTGCGGTTTGGTTTGGTTTGGTTTGGTTGGTAAAATCAAAACCGCAAACCAAACCAATTTAATTAGTCCCTATATAATATGTTTCTTCAATCGGGTTTTTTTATTCCTTTTTGAACTGTAATTGATCATATGTGATAATTTAGTCGTTTTATTGATTGTCACGTGTATTATTTAAAAAAAATGAGGGACATTTAGGTCCCTACAAAATTTCGGGGATACTTATATCCCCATAAAATTTTAAAAAGTGAAATTATTCATTATTTTTTTTATTTCAACACAACAAAAAAATAGAAACAAATGTAGTTTGTTTAAGTTTAAGGGACCAAATTGGTATTTGTTTAGGAAAGAAAAACTTATCTAAAAAACTTATCTAACCCTTTTTGTTTTATTTTGCGTTCTCTCTTTTTTCTTCTTCTTTTTTTAGGGACTAATTTGTCCCCTTAGAAAATTCATTTAATTTAACGTTGGCGCTTAACTGATATTGTTAATGCCACATGATCAAATTAACAGTATACATCATAGGTTCAATGATAGAAAATGATTTAGTGCCTAAGTTGTCTCAGTTCAATTTGTAAATGACTAAATAGGATCTTAATGTTTGTTGAGAACTAATTTGGCCCCTAAACATTGTGTCGGGGACAATTAACAACTTTTACATAGAAAAATACTTTTTAGTCAAAAAAGGAAACAGTTAACGAGTTTTACATGAGAAATACTTTTTAAAGTTTCAATGTGTTCAAGAAACAATTTTCAAGATAATATATATATATATATATATATATATATATATATATATATATATATATATATATATATTTTTTTTTATTTTTTTTAGAGTATG
>Ga0228711_1003837_pt1 | contig 23308 bp, 9 predicted proteins | sample MedpolnodulmetaG_2_FD_177996 | JGI IMG/M metagenome (GOLD analysis project Ga0228711, IMG submission 177996) | Root nodule microbial communities from Medicago polymorpha collected in Santa Monica, California, United States - brown nodules | ecosystem: Host-associated > Plants > Roots > Nodule...
GTTCCAGTATTCAAATTCAAACTGACGCATTCCACCACCTTACAACCACCGCATAAAGAGCACCGACAATCACCTTCTGGTCAGGTACGATCAATTCCCATGAAAGTATTCTCGTGTTAAAGGGCGGGAAAGTGGATTCCTATGTAATTTTATATTTTAAACTAAAAGAAATAACTTCCAAATTTTCAAGGTATGTAAACTAATGTGTCAAACATATTTTTTAGAAATACCCAGGAATCAAACTCCCAACATTATATTCCCGGGTATGTTACTCCTATGAATATTTTTTGAGTCCGCGAAACAAACACCCCTTCTAATCTTTATAAAGTTAAGAATAAAATCAATATATAAAGTTGATAAGAATTTACCTCAAATTTCATAAGAATACGAGTTCAAATCATGTTGTTAACGTGAGGACTTCATTGGTAGCTAACACTTACATTGATTGGGCGACGTCTCTAGATTCATAGACATTATGTACTTACATGCTATCCACCAACGAAGTCGTTACATCGGCAACAAAATCCCAACAAAGATCCTTATGGAATGTAAGCTGAATTTTAGCTTTATAAAGATTGGGACACTTAACCAACCTATATTATATGACATATTTTAGAACGATTTTATCATTTTGAATACCAACATGGCAACAGGAATATGAAACTTTGAAACTAAACAACACAAAGGGTTTTTGAGAATTGAAAAGTTTAAGATAGCTCTCAAGTCACAATATACCCTCTTATCTCAAGTCACAAACAGATTACATTTACATTAGTACATTATACGTACAAACCTAAATGCTAGCTAACATAAACAAAGAATATAACTCCATTCAACCGGAGATTATGGTGTAGTAAAATACAGCAAACAATAAAGATTTTCAAGTTCTAAAATACAGTATACAGTTCTAATTACCTTTGTGATTGACGGAAGTATGTGTAGTGTCTTCCATCCTCAGAAAAGTAAGGTGGAGATAATATGTCAAAGACTACACAAGGTACTATGGCTTGAAGAGAATTGAAAGACAAGATGTTCAAAGAGAGAATTTGGATGAAAAAGGAAGTACTTTGTGAAATTGAACAATCTCACAACAACAAAAAAATGTTGGTTTTATCAGAGCCTAGTTTCAATCCAGGGACCCGTGGGTTATGGGCCCACCACGCTTCCGTTGCACCACTATGATTTTGTTGGTTAAATTATGCAATGTTGATTAATGATCTGATAATCAATCTGGTAATCTTACTCTGGTTGCCTTGATTTGAAATCGTTTGCCGAATTGCATAAGACCTTCATGTCTCTAATCTTTTTTCGTTATTAGATTGATCATATTAATGTCGATACCACTACGAACAAGATCAATTTTCATTCTAAAATTTCTATTATTTTTTGTTTTCTATTAGTAGTTATTACATAAAAACTAAATTTTTGTACTTGATAATAATTGTTGTTTAGACTTGATAATGGTTAACATTTTTGCAATGGCCTACATATATGTTTAATTGTATAAATTAGTCTTAAAATTTGAATTGTGTCTAACTCAACCTGACAAAACCTCATCAAATGTGGAACTCTTAACATCTTAACGGTTAGCAATTGTAGGACGGACCTCATGTCGCATCTTACTCCATATTTACAAATTGATATTGACACAGTTATTACATCAAACCTAAACATTTGGAGATGGTTTAGTTGTGTTATGCTTGACTCATGATAAAATAACGTGTGCTCCATTTTTATATCTTTCTTTAAACAGGAAATGAATTAGATGATTCCTAACTTTAGTATAATAATTCAATTTTTGAACTTGACAATTTCATTTCATTGTTATCATTATAGCATATAGTTGTAGTTATGAATATGTATTGAAATTGATTAACATTGTATCTACTCTCTGGTACATATTTTGAATTCATACTTGCTCCTACGGCCTTGCTTGTTGAAAATGGTAAGTTTCTTCTTTCAGAATAACGAAGTAGATCAAGAACGCGAAGTCTCTAATTTTAAAATGATCGTATTTTTCATCAATGTGCTTTGATTTGTCTTGGTTTATAATTTTGCTTCTTAATTTTTCAGATTAATGTATTATATTCATTAATATGATAAGGGTTTTTCTATCATGTGCAAATTTGCACATGTTAAGAAATTTAAAGTAATAAGTTTGTATTGAAACTTGAACATTTTGTATGGAATATATAACTTTTTAATATATAATTGTGGTTTTTCAATAAAATATTACTACTTTTGGTTCCTTTAACAAGTGCAATGTTGCACATGTTAGACAAACCCGATAAGGGTTTTTCTATCATATGATAAAGGCTTAATTGCATGTTTGATCCCTTATGTTTATTTTAGTTTTCAAGTTGGTCCCTTACGTTTTAAAAGTTTCAAGTTGGTCCCTTACGTTTTAAAAGTTTCAAGTTAGTCCAAAACGTTTCTCCCGTTGGAATAAGTTAGTCCCTTCAGTCGTATAACGGCTAAAGATTCGGGTTGACAATATGGGTGATGAAACTTAACTTATTTAGAAAATCAGTTTTAAAACATTATTTTAATTTTTTGTTTTATTAAACTCAATATCATTTCGCGGAATGTACTAACTTATTCCGATATGAGTAACGTTTTGAATCAACTTGAAACTTTTATAACGTAAGGGACTAACTTGAAACTTTCAAAATATAAGGGACCAAATTGAAAACTAAAATAAACATAAGGGATCAAACATGCAATTAAGTCTATGATAAACTTATCATAAACTAATACTAGGTTCATTTTCCCCTCATTATCAAATTTTCTAGGCACGAAATTTATAATTTACGATACACAACCTCCATATAAAAATGATCAGCTGTCTCCTCCACGCCGAAGCCGTAGGGTTAATTCGACAAAGGTTTATCTCGAAGTCCCTATTAATAGCTACATTATTGTTCAGATCACCTGCGAGTTGAATGTCTCCTTGGTACTGCGGGTCTAAGAAGGATGAACTGCGCCATGTTCTCGATCCTATATGTCATTCCTCGAGCCAAGTTGCTTTGTCCCTGGGCAGTCAGAGCTCTTTACGGGCACCCTCTTCCGAGTTTGGCAACTCTAGTTAGGTTCTTGAACATACATGTGACCGGCAATGAAGACGAACAAAAGAATAATTTTCAGCTTCAGGGGAAGGGTGACAGTTGCCTATGTCAATAATTTTCAGCTAATTTCTTCGAAGTTGTCTCATTGGGCAACACAGTCTGATATGTTCATTAAAGGCCACCAAAGCTCTCGCTTCAGTCTGATAATGATAATTTTAGTAGCTTTCAGATTGTGTTTGCCAACTGATATGAATCATGATTGTTGTTAGGGAACTTGGAATGTTAAATGCCTAGAATTTGGCTATAGTTTTAATTCATGGAAGATTCTTGCTGAAGCGGAGAGATATCATTAGATAATAGTGTTGTACCTGATGCGTAAATAGCAACCGCAACACCGCAACTTCAAATAATAACCGACAACCGCAACTTTAAATAACAACGTAGCCACCGCAACTTCGAATAACAACGAACCAGATTCTGCAAAACAAACTAGAAAGTAAACCTGCAAAATTGAACACATTAGTATTAACCTGAGGCGTCACGAAGACTGTCCTTGGAATTTATCTGCCTCAATGTGCGCAAACTCCCCAAGATACAGCAGGTCCTTCTCCTAGTGATGGAGGTAACAGAACAACAAGAATCACAAATTATTATCAGGCAGATGTTTATCTCAGGAAGTATAATGGAGGAGAAGAAAACAAATTTTCTATTTTCTGTTTTGGGGAGTACGTGTTGTATTTTCTTGTTATATCTCTTGTGTTACTAATAGCATGAATATATAGCCATGACCGTATTTTCCAAAGAGAAAAATAAGGATGACATGTTACTTGATGAGTTAGTGGCAGTTGCTACTTTTAAGCATGAAAGATATGTGCATAAAATATTATAGCTGTTAAGAAATGCCACATAACCCTTTGACCAAGTAAGTCATTTAATCACTTAACACAAAATACATTTGAAATAAAAATTATCTAAGAATTGCAACAATCCCCCACATATTTCAAAAGCTAAAATAAATGAATAAAAGAATTTTTCCTGAGTAAACATCAGTAGATGTAATGCATCGGAACAGTATAGCAAGCTGTGGAACCCGTCCTAGACTAATGAGACTTAAGACACAGTGAATTGGTTTAGCAAGCTATGGAACCCAAGACACTTGATATGTGTTAGAGGTCTCACAGTCACATTACACCCCCACAATTCATGTTGTTACGTCGTTGTGCGCTATTAGGCCATGTGTGTGCCTGGTATTCATGAGTGCTCTAAAGACTCGCCACGGTCTCATGCAAGCGGCCCCCCTTAACACTCATATAGGTGATTCCATATCCGACAACAAAAGATTTACCTTTCTTCTAATCGGATGAAGTATGGTAGTGTAATGTAGAATGTCTTTCCACAATTTTGTTCATGAAGTAGATATGGATTTGAAAGTTTATATTAAAAAGGATTTTTGAGGTAAGGCTTCCTTTCCATGACAAGGACAACGAGCATCCATTTGTAAGAATTCTGCTCTTCTCCCAGCATATTTTGCTCGCGCCTAGCTGAATTTTCAGTTATATCTTTGTGTGAGTTAATTCACGCCGTGTGACTTAACTCATGCATCTTATGACTCTGTGTGACTTAAGTCATGCACCACTGACATGTGCGCGAGTTAACTCACACAAGTTGGCAGGTGGTCTAAGCTCGAGAACACACTTTTTTTTTGGACGGTGGTCAGCTTTTCAACCTTCAATCTACACGTTTTTTTGACCATATTTATGGTAGTTATAACCTATACTACCATTCCCACCTATAAATACCCCTCCAAATTTCCCTATTTTCTCACACCATATCACTTTCTCTCCCTCCTCACTCTCTCCCTCTATTTCTCTTCTTTTTTTTCAATAGTTTCTAGTCTATTTTTACCCTTTTGAGGTATAAAGTGGTCAGTTTTGAGGTAAATAGTGAGTAGCTGACATGGGGAAGTGATCGACCTTTGAGATAAAATTAAATTTACTTCTTTTTACCCCCAAAAACTTTTTACTGTGGGTAAAAAGAATCTTCTTGGGGTATAAAAAGAACTAGATTTAGATTTAGCCCAAGGGTTGATGATGTATTTTTCCCAAGAAGGTTGCCCACTATTTACCCAAGGCTGATCACTTTTTACCCCAAGAGGGTAAAAAGAAAATAAGTAGATTTAGTGAATTCGAATAAATGTATCAATTATAATATGAATTCTATTAATAAAATGAGATGTTATATATATATATATTAATTTTGTTCATTTCTTTTTATTTATATTTGTATTTATTTAATGAATCAATTCAAATAAATATTTATTTTAAGTGAATAAATAAATTAGAATAATATAAATAAATTAATTTGAATAAAGTGAACAAATAAATTAGAATAAAGTAAATAAATAAATTAAAATAACGTAAATAAAATAATTTGAATATAGTAAATAAATTTAAAAAGTGAGTTAAGTCACTCTGCGTAATTTAACTCACGCCGCATGACTTAATTTGCGCAAATTTTTACACTTGCGTTAGTCTAACACAAGGGTGTTTTAGGTATTTCAGTTGGGCGCGAGCAAAATGTGTTGGGTAAATAGCAGGATTTCATTTGTAATACATAACAATTGTTGGGCCAGTATTCCGTCCGAGCTTCTTTGCAATGTTTTTAAAAGATTGGAAGAAAGGGAGGGTGGCATTTAACATGCACAAGTGTTTAACTTGTGCATCATGGGAAAGTTTACTTTTATACAATTTTCAACCATTGATATAATATTATTTTAATTGTGGTTTCGATCTATTGATGGCAAACTGATAGCAACTTTTTGGTCATAAAGCAACTAAAAAAAGTGGGACCGCACAAGCAATTATTTAAACATTATAATGATGATGGGCTTCATTATAATTAAATATTTTTTTGAATAAAAAGTTCATCAAATATTGTTGTTCAAATAAATCAATATTACATTTTTTTTAATAAAATATAGGGTTAAACATGCTTTTAAAGCCTTTAAATATATCAACTTTTATTTTTAGTCTCTAAAAAAATATTAAACTTTGATTTTTTCAAAGTTTGAAGAATGTTTTTAAAGAGATTAAAAATTAAAACTGAAATATTTAAAGGAAGAAAAACATATTTAATCTAAAATATATATCAAACAACAAATAGTTTAGTGTAATATCTTATATTTACCACCAATTTGTTTTAAAAATTCCTCTAAAAAAACTTGTTTAAAAATTACTCCCTATAAAAACTTGAGTAATTTTATTGTGATGCCTTCATCACTTTTTTTAGTAGTTCTATAGTTTTATATTCAAATATCTCTGTAACAAAAAAAAATTCAAGTGTATCCTTTATTAATAGTTTTATAGATTAAATTGATTAACGAAAGACATATTTAAATTTGAAGTTAACCAGCAAACACGCATTAATGCCAAAATAATTGATTATTTAAAGACACGTATTTTGTCAACAAAAAAAACTAAAGACACATTTAAATACGTTTTTTGTAATTTTGATATTTTTTAAATAATTTTTTTGATACATTTAAAAATTATTGAAATAATTTTACAAACAAAAAGAAGACTAATGTAAAAACACATCACACGTTTAAAGAACTTTTTATTTTTATTTTTATTATTCCCTCAAAAAAAGTTATTGAATCAACTTCTCATAATTTAATTTTTTTTGAATAATTTTCACAATGAAAATACTAGTTATCAGATGTATTAATCTATTTCAAAATAATAATGAATCTAAATAAATGTTTAAACTCGAACTGTTTCTCCTTTTGTTTGTTTTGGTTTTACCTTAACCATTTTACTCAAAAAATAAAAACTGAATCATTTTGCTACGGTACAAGTTAGTATAAGATAGTATATTAAAAGTTGAATCCACCCAGCCGTACAACTTTATGTCAGAAAATTTCTTATATAAAGAAATTGGAAGACTGGCTATAGAAGGTTTTGGAGGTATTTGTGTCTCATGCACAAATTTAATATTTGTGCATCGTAAACGCCACCGAAAGTGAGAGTATATGGACTACTTTAAGATTCCATATAAAATGGACGGGTAAAAATATTGGTTCATCATAGACCACTTTTTTTCCATTTTGAGATTAAACTATCTTACCATAGTCATTGTGCCTCTCTCTAGTTTGGTTGAAGCAATGATTAATAGTGTTTTAATCATTTGGTAAACAACTACGTGTTTGTGTAATTAATATGAAGTAGACAATTCCTCATTAAATAAGAGAGTTGAATGAACATGTCAAGAAAATACTTTGTTGTCTGGAGTATGGGTTTGAGGTAGATCACCATGTTGTTCAAATGAATCAGATGTGAATGGTCTTAACTCCCACAGGGAAGAGAGAAAAAGTAAAGGAAATTTTAGAGAAAATAAATGAATCATATGTGTGTGATGTATGGTATTATTAGACTTACATGTTAATCAAATGGCTTTAATTTTTGGTCCATCATGGACCAATACTTTCATTGGTTCAGGCTAAACGGCACCCTGCTTTAAAAGCATGTTGTTGCATGTGCTTATGTTTGCAAATCTTGGATAGCAATATGCAACAAAAAAAAATGTCAGCAATGTTAAGTCTAGTGGAAACATTACCTTTCCCCGGTACACTATCTTCTACTTTGTTAATTGGATTGGATATATTCCAAGTGTGTATTTGGTTCTACAACGATATAAATTGATTTTGAATGAATTGAATTTGTAAAATCAATAAAAGTGATTTTAAGTTAAAACGATTATATTTTGATATTTTCATGAGAAAATGAGTTAAACTATAAATTTAAGTGAAAAAAACATTTCAACGAAAAAGCTGCAGGTTCTAGCTTCATATAAGAATTAATTCACAAAATCAATTCCAATAGAGAACTCCCAAACATACCAAAATCAATTTTATGCCTACATAATCACTTTTAGCTATCCCAAAAGTTAACCAAAAATGCATCAAAATAACTTATTTAATTCCAATCGAGAAACCCCTAAACATACCAAAATCAATTTTACGTCTATATAATCACTTTTAGCTCTCCCAAAATTTAACCAAAAATGCATTAAAATATGCATCCTTGTTATAGGGAGGGACCTATCTAGTATTTCGTTATTTTTTTCATTAAAAAATGTTGATTTTATCAGAACTTGGTCTCAATCTAGGGACCTATAGGTTATGGGCTCAACACGCTTCCGCTGTGCCACTCTGATCTTGTTGTCATATGTTCTATATGTTATGTAACATATTAAGATATGCAATTTTAATTTACGATGTGATTTATATTCTTCCTTAATAACCTAAATAAACTCATTCATGATTCAATGTGGTAGTCTTTGTGTTGCCTTGATTTAGAATCTTTTGTTGAACTGTGTATATATGATCTTCATGCCTATGCATTCAGGACATAGGTAATCGTCCAATCAAGATCAGACGATTATAAAAAAGATAGATTTTAAATTTTAATATATACTAAATTAGTTGAATTATATGAAACTTGATTTAGTGCAATGATCAGAATCACACATTTGAAACATTGGTCATTGTTCAATCAAGATTAATCGGCTAAAAAGAGTAGATTCAAATTTCTAAATTTATAACTGTAAGGCCTCCTTTAATTAACTTAAATTATTTAAATAAAAATCTTTTTTTTTTTAAGAATTTTTGTAAAAATTTGGGCATGACCTATTTTAAAAATTCAACCTTTGTATGTCGTCCGAGTTGTACCTGATAATCGTTTTAATTTATTTTTTTCCATAAGCAAGAGCAAAATAAAAGGCTCTTACTGGTCTTATAACATCTGCCAATAGTGAAGATAAAAATAATTAGGTACAACTATCAAAATACACTTTAATAAATATTTAGAAGCTTTCCAAAATAAACAGGAGGTCTTATGAGAGAATCACAGTTTTCAAATTCAATGGAAAATGAAAGTGCTCATAAAAATACAAATAACCAAATACAAAATTAACATTTTAATACTAGAAAATATCATATCTTCATTTTCCATCAACAATCGACCTAATCTCAGCTCAGCCCCTTGTGCAATCCTCAAATGTAGCTACTAACAAAAACAGGGGCAGAAGAAGAAAAAGAATACGGGGTCAGATTACACATCAAGTAATAACGGTAGATGTGGGAATGCACGCAATAATATTTATTTACATGCACACACACAAATCAAGTAATTTCCGAAAATAAGTAATAATTGATTTTATAAAATAGTTAACTCAATGCATGATGACATTAATCCTAACTCTGCTCCATGGAGACTAATGTTGTCAAAGTTTGTCGATATGGCAATCAAGTTGCGCAACTCATAATTAACGAAACCTCAAACGGTAGTAACCATCGTGGTACTCCTCGGAATTCTCATTAGAGTGCTCTGCATTGATCTTGAATTAGTTCAGTGGGGCGTCAGAGTAGATATGTTGGCTAGTGGGATTACCGGCGATTAATGTAGCTAATCACTGAGTCATTGGTACATGCCCCACTCACACCTAACCCCCCATGGCCCTCACTTTGCTAATCTCCTTAAAAGGAGATCCAAATCGTCAAACAACGACGACTATGATTTGGTTGGAATTGTTGTCCAATGGACTAACAAGGAAACATAAGTTATTTGTGCCTTTCTACTTAATCAGAACTGAGATCAAATTAAACCTATTCAGCAATCACAAAATGACATAACAAAGATCAAATTCAGATTTTTGAGAAAATAGGAGCTTATGGTTTTAACATAATTTTGGCGATTTTCCAATTTTAAGAATGAACATAGAAATTTGTTGAAGAAGATGACTTACTCTTAAGAAAGAGAACATGAACATGGAGCTAAAGTTCCGGCACAGTGGTTAGCCAAGACTCAGTGACGGAGGATGAAAATGGTCGACGGAGAAACTGCTCATTTCGTGAAACTAGATAGACCAAAGGGAAGCTCTTATCGAGAGGATAAAGAATATGGTCTTACTTTTCCTGATTGGTGAGTATAGTGGTCGAAAAGCCACCGGAAAGTTGTTGGTGGCGATGGTGATTTAAGAGAGAAAAAGGAGGGCTTCTGTGTTGTTTTGGGAAGACAGAGAAAGAGTTTTCTATAAAAATTGGTTGTGAGTCAAATGTGTGTTGTGATAAGTGGTCCAAATAATTGTGGATAAGTGGAATAAAATGGAAGAGTAAGAATCAAATCAAAATGATTAAAAATGGAAAACATAGAGCCAAAATTACTCTAAAAATGCTAGTATACTCTCTACTAAGAATTTAAATTAAAAGTATGATCATAAAATAAGATATCGAGTCCAATAAAAATAATTTCTACTCCAAAATATTTTTAGCCTAGTAATCAATATCAAAAGATATTACTTTCATGTCCTATAATTACATTTAACAAATTTATCACAAAACACACATTTATAAATAAAGCAATTAATAATAATAATAATAATAATAATAAAAATTACTAGGACGTTACAATAACTAGTCGAGATACCTGTGCTACAGTGCGGGTAGCTCGATTGTGCCGCGTGTAACATTCTAAACCCCAAATGCAATAAATCATACAAATAAATCATTTATTCGGAAGAGTTTAGATGTTATGTCATCATTTTCTCAAAAACATGCATAACCTGATTTTCATAAAAACTCGCAGCGGAAAACAACATCATAAATATCTCAACAACCATGTCTCAGGTCTCATAATACATCACCAACAATATCTCAGACATAAATAAACAGCAAGTCTCGTCAATAACATAAATACATAGCATAAGATGCAAAAGTCTCGACACTCCTAATTAGAGCCCTAATCTAGACTCCAAGCGAAAGATAAAGAGGTAGCTCCAAGCTAATCCTCGAGCATTCACAAGCAATACGAACTCAAACCTGCACGTCGTCTATACCATTTATACAAATGGTGAGGCAGACAACCAAACGACCGTTGGGGATTTGATAATATTCAACTAATAAAATATAATCAAATAAATAGAATTCAAGGATTTCAAGTATCACATATATACATGTTCATCATCCTAGAATACTAACATCATGTGAATATTATCATAAAATCAATTCATAACATATTCAAGCATATCTCATTCTTTAATCGAATCATCATCAATAACTCATCACCTTAACAACATTATATCGAGTGTACTAGTATCAATAAGCAAACTTGTTCAAGTACACAACTCCACATAAATCACATTATTCACCAAGTCACATAATCAAATATGATATGTTTCACACATCGCATATGCATGTAATGCTCTAGACATGACTATAAATGCATGTGGTACCAATTGGATGTCGGAAGTAATTTTATCGATTGATCCCTCTGCATATTCTCTACATATTTTCCACATATATGACTTAATAATGCATGGATGCCAAGTATTGACTTTATAATGCACAACATCAATTAACTCTTCATATTCTCTACATTTTCTCCACATTGCATTATCAAACAATACATCCATACATCAACAATAACAAAATAGTCATCTCTACATATGCATCATCAAATAATTATCTCTACATATTCATCATCAACAATTATCACCACAAGGAAACAACATCGTTTCATAAAGCACAATTCACAAAATAGACGAACAATCACCCACGTCATGATAACCAGCATATTATACACTCATCAATCAATGATTCATTCTTATTTCATCATGTTATCATGAATATAAAGTCATTTACAAGTTATCAAATTATAATTCCTCATTTTGCCAAAGTTCGTCTATTTTCACAAAAATCGTCTATTTTGACATTTCTCACAAAAATCAAGTTACATAATCATAACAATCCTACTTGGTTATTCTAAGTCCACTGTGACAGAAAACAAGTCATAACCTCATCATTTCGTTTGAGAAAATCATGTTTCGAAAATTCCAAGTTCATTTGCACTTTTCATTCAAAGTTCGTCGCAAATCATAAAACAAATTTAATCTAATTCAAATGATGTTCCAGCAACATTATTAGTCAAAACAACATCAAAACACATCAAAAGGAACACTTGGGGATGTCTGTAAACAACCCCAAAGACCCGAGATGCGTAGAACATCACGTGTTGTTCCGAAAGATCTCGCCATTACATACAGATCTCGCCTAGTGAGTTTGACAGAACAGGGGAACCCAGAAAATGGGCCTCTCGGGAACTCATCCAAAATCACCCCAAAAATCTCAATTTCGACCCCAATTAACCCAAAATCGTTGAGCAAACTTCACCAACAGTTAACATACATAAAAGGAACAATCAAAACTTATTAATCATGGGTTCATAACATCATTTCATCAAGTTTTCAAAATCATTGACATTTTTCACCAAAACTTCACAATTCAAACCAAACTTCACAATTAACACCAGCAATTCATAACACATCATCATACAAACATACCCAATCATTCAACAAGTGATTTAAAACATGTTTGAACAATAATCATCAACAAATTCATGGTTTTCACACAATTAAGCAAAAATCTCAAAACAACTTATTTCAAGACATCAACCATGAGTTTAAACACTTAAACAATTTAATCCCACAAATTTCAACATACCCATAATCACCACTCAATTACAAGCACGAATTTCATCACATATGATCATCAATTTCACAAATCAATCAAAACAAACATGACCCAAAAGCTAATAACATGATTATAACTTATTATGAAGGAATAAACATATCCCCCTTACCTCAAATCCTCAAAAGTTTAAGCTCATCACCAAATCTTCACTCCCCTCTTGAATCCTAGCTTTGCTCTTCTCTTTTCTTCACTTTGTTCTTCCTTTTTCTTCTATCTTCTATTCTCTCTCAATTCTCTCTATTTTTATCTCTAGCCACCCTTTTGTATGAATGTGTGAAATGAAAGGCTAACCCTAATTTCCACTAGTGTTATCCTTATATACTCCAACTAATGGGTTAGGTTCACTCATATCATAATGGGCCTAGTATCTCTTACCACTTAATTAAAAAGTTTCTACTCACTTAACTCATTAAATCATCTCAATAATTACGATCTCAAAATAATTACCTCAAGTTACTACAAATCTTAGTAAAAATAAATATTCACACTAAAACACTAGAATACCCTTCATTCTAAAGTTACTAGTTTACCCTCGCTCCTCAAATTACCAAAATACCCTTACTCCTGAAAATGACTAAAATATCTTTCTCACTTAAAAATCCAATAATCCCAAATCAAACACACAAACAAGTGATTAAACACATATAATAAATAAAATAATCCTAACGAAAAAACAGGATGTTACACTGCGCAGCGAGTTGTGTGTCGTGCGGTGAGGCATGCGCGAGGACTTGTATAGTATTGAACAATCTTGTAAATTTATTATATTATAATCATTTTTCACTTTTATCAATTGTGACGAAGTAATAATTACTATATTATAGTAGGTAAGTAATTTTAATTTCCTTTAAAAACCTGCTAAATTATTCGCACTGAGCTCCCTTGAAAAATAAATATTAATTATAAAATATAATAATATAACTAATATAATATTTCTACAAAATAATTTTTTATATGATAAATTTCATGAAAATATTTGAAAATAAAAATTTTAATTTATTGATAAAAGATAAACATAGATCTCGTGTAAAACAGATACTTGCATTCAATTTTAGTAATATACTTACATTTATTTAATTAGTATATATTATACGCTCACATATGTTTTATTAATATATAGTTAGAACTATATTTTAGAAATATACACTGATACCTTAAAAAAAGATAAATTAAGTTACATGAAAATTTTAAGGTGTTAGTTTGTTACAGGAAGTACTATAAAAATATTGATAAGTGAAAGAAAAAATCTCAAATCCTTTAAAAAAAATTCCCAAATCGTTTACAGTATTTCTACGAAAAGTTTTTTATATGCATAAATTCGTTAAAATATCTTCGGAGACTAATTTTAATTTATTAATAAGTGATAAATATGGATCCCGTATAAAAACTTATACTAACATCTATTTTATTAAGGGGAAATTACACTCACCTCCCATGATGTTATTGTAAATGTATCCAACACCCCTTCTATTTTCTTAATTGGCACTAACCTCCCTTGCCTTTGACACTATCAAACTTATGTCAAATTAGTTTCCTGAAACATATAACACGGTCAAATTTATATGATTTGGGTGTCAATTCTAAGTCCCAATTGTTATTGTCAATTCTAAGTCCCAATTTATTTTTGTATTTCCAAAGACATAATTTGGGTGTCATCATGTTTCAGCCAGCTAAAATGAACACATTGCATGCTAGAGCAATCAAACATATTCATTTCATACAAAAAGAACAAATACCTTGTGGGGATAAATGCTCAATAAAACATAGTTAACTTTATTAAATTTTGTTATTTTTACCTTCGTATCTTTTCCTTGAAAACTCAAAGAATATTTAAAACAATGCAACATTTGAAGACATATTTTGTACTTATCAAAAACTGAATTATATAATATAGTAAGGGTATCCACATAATGATTCATATATAAGATGATCATATGTTGTAATAGTTAACAAAATATCCGATAAAAATTAAATAAGATAATATTTTGGAATACACGTTTTGTACTTGACTTCAACAACATGTTCTAACTACTACTTGAATGAATACTTATAAAGAATTATTTTTTTATACTATCATGATGTTCAAACCACATTGGTTGACAAATCTAAATCTCAAAACATCTTCAGCTCGAAATGCATTAATCCTAGTCTCATTTTCCCAATAGCAGGTTGTTTATTATATGTAGAAGATATCTTAGTAGTATTGGAAATATCAACTAATGTCCTACCCAATGGTTTTCCATGTGAATCCATTCTTGACGAAAAGTCGTTCAATGAAGAACTTTTTATTGTCGACTCAACAACTTCATTCATGTTATATAAGGGTTTTTGATGTCCAAGAGTGTTGCTACTTTTACAGCCATAATCACTTTCATTCGCAACATCATCAAATTTCATGATTAAATTATTCCCATTACCTTCATTGCCAAGCATCTTATTTGAAAATTTTGTTTGTCTGGAAGGCTGTAAAGGGTATGGGAAACTTTTTGTCACATTATTTTAATTACTTTCTGGTGTCTTTTGATGGACCAAAGGAGTATAAGTATAATTATTACTCTCATTTCTTTCAACAAAGGATGTGATTGTGCTAGTTTGGAATTTAATTTGAGCTCCCCCCTGGAAATGGATAATGACCTCCCCCCTGCAGTTTGGAATTTAATTTGAGCTTGCTTAGCACCACTACCACTATTTGGTTGCACAATTATATTCTCAAAACCACTCTTCAACCTATCATAAACTGTAAATGAGGTGATTCTTCTTCAAAAACATTAAAACTTCTAGCATTCTGAAGGATTTGAAATTTAATCGGAGCTTTCTTAGAACCACTACCACTCTCTATTTGCACAATTTTATTCTCAAAACCATTCTTCAATTTGCTAACTAAAGGAGGTGATTCTTCATCAAAACCATGAAACTTCTTGGGATTCTTAGGGGTATGATTATTAATATCAATGATTTCTTCTTGCCATCCCAATCCTAGTAACCTCTTTGCTCAAACAAGACCTTTAGAAGATAAAGTAACTTTTCTTCCTGAACCTGTCTTGAAAAGAGAATTCGATAAGCCAAAACTCTCATATATCACATTTTCTTCATCTGCAAAAAAGAAAAATATAAATTAATTCAAATGAAGACACTTCAAAATTTACCTTCCAGGACTTCGTGAAAAACCGAAAGATAGATAATAAATCAATTGTTATCATCAGGGTAATTCAAAAGTTTTCAACTTATTCTAAGACTTGGTATTTTGTTTCAATTCCTAGAAAGGTTTTAAATATGGATCCATTACCGTGAAAACGGCCGCGAGAAAAAGGTATAGGTAGCCACCAATACCGTGTTTACCTATTTTCAAGGTGGAAAGTAAAATCACACCAAAACATTGGTTAAAACCGTGACAAAACGCTGATACACCCGTAAAACTTTGTTACGAGTGCGACAAACCGTTATGGAAGCAAAAAGCACAACACTATAACAACCATCTTTTCGAGAATGAGAGATTGTGTCTTGGTGTCGGACATGTGTCGTGTCCGACACCGACACATATAATTACACTGAATTATGTAATTTTCTTAAAGGGTTAATAGGTCTTTACCCCCCTGTAATATAGGTCATTTCCGGTTTTCCCCCCTGTAAATTTTTTTTTTTATTCACCCCCTGTAAAATATTTTTGTTTTGATTTACCCCCCTAATAGGCCAAACAAAAACCTATTTTATTTTATTTTTTCAAGAATTTTTCGTTTTTGTTTGGCCTATTAGAGGGTAAATTAAAACAAAAATATTTTACAGGGTGGTAAATCAAAAAAAATATTTTACAGGGGGGTAAATCAAAAAAAAAAAATTTACAGGGGGGAAAACCGGAAATGACCTATATTACAGGGGGGTAAAGACCTATTAACCCTTTCTTAAATTATTAGCGGTGTCGACGTGTCAGTGTTCGTATCCGTATACGTGCCTCATGGACCAGGACATATATTATCCCACACTAGCAGCAACATCCACTCATTATTCATTACCATGTTCATAATCGAAATAAAAATCATTATAAAATAACATATTTGGGGCGACTGCGGTAACACATATTATCATTTGATACTAATCAATTGTTATCATGATCATTATAAAACGAAGAAATAAAAATTAAATTAAATTATAATATTAATGAATTCAATAATGAGAATGAGAGTACCTTGAGGTTGAAAAAGATGTGAGGTGGAAGCATTAAGGAGAAGATCATACATAGAAGGAAGTGGGGAGGCGATTAGAGGGGGTAAAGGTTTAATAACATGATTCAAAATGTTGATTTTCCCCCATTTGTAGTTGTTATCATCGACGTCAGCATTGGAGAATATCTCTCATTTACTCATTTCTTCGTGTTATTCGTATATGGAATGCTTACTTCTCTGTGGAATAGGTTTCTTCTCTTTCGTTCTCTGTGGAATGGTTACTTACTTACTTTCTTTGTCTTTTCAGCTCCAATTTTTCTTTTTCTTTTTATTTTCATTCAGTATATTTTCTGTTTTTCCTGCCAAATATTTTATCGGAATAATACATTCATATTCATCATACATACATAGTAAAATCACTAAAACAATAAATGATTTTTTTATAGATAGAAATATTACAAATAATCATTGAAGCTAACAAATAAACGTAACCAAAATAAGCTAACAAATAAATGGATGGTATCGAGTTCGATCCGAGGTCACGCGTTCATTCTAATAATTTTGATATTTTTATTAATTGAACTATGACTTGTGGATAATATAAATAAATGTTAATTAAAGAACAAAGTAACTATTAAAAGATATATTTTAAAACTTGAGAAAGTAATTCTTGTGATTCTAGTTTTGTTGGTCAGAACAATACATTATACTAAGGGCTGGAGTTTGAATATTGAATTTCACGCTTATTCACTTTAAAGGTGAATTTTTGTTTGATGATTTGTTGGGATTAGTCTCGATGTTGAGAGAAAATTTTACAAAGAGTAAAAAGTGTATTTTATTTTAAGAATTAAAAACAAAACTCTAAATATTTATAGAAATTGTTTACTTAATTAATCAAAAAGAAAATGAGATGAATATTTTGACTTAATGATGCCAGTACTTAGGCTCTGTTTGGTAAAAGTTGATAGTTGATAGCTTATAGCTAATAGTCGATGACCGATGACTGATTGTTGATAAGCTAATTAAAGTTTGATAAAGTTAGTGATTTAACTAGCTTATAAATGCAAAATGACATACAAATACATTTTTAATTCATAATAAAATGTATATCCATTAATATTAAATATTAATAATTTATTGATTAAATATGTCTTTTATTTTATTTTTTTGAAATAATAAATATATATTTTATATATTATTACGGTTATGTTTTTTTTTGAATAAGCTAAATTAGCCCACGCAAATTGGTATAAGGGAGGATTGAACATGAGACCTTAAGGAGGAGCATACTCCCAGGTCCAAAACCAATACCACCATGCCAACCCAAGTAGGTTTACAATTATGTTTATTTATTTTCTAAAATTTATTTTATATTTTACTTTATTGTAGTGTTTATAATTCATACAAAAATTCTTAAGCTTAACAGTAAAATATGAAGGTCCCTTAAAAAATAAAAAATAAATAAATATAAGTATATATATATATATATATATATATATATATATATATAGATGAGAAATTTGTACGAAAAAACATAGTTAAAATTCTCTAAGAAAATAGTTAAACCCAAATCCGTAAAAAAAATTATACCTAGCAATACAAATGGATCTTAAAATTATAAAAAAAAATGGGCATGTCTACATTTTTTCATTAGTAAAAAAATACAAAATAATTGTGAATCATCCGTTTAATGTTGAGGGCAAAATGGATTTTAATACGTAATGAGGCTTGGCTAATGAATCAATCATTTAAAATAAATATATTTTATTTTAAACTATAATAAGTTATAGAGGATAAAAATTGATTTTAGATCTCTCAAAAAAATTGGATTTTAGAGATAATTAGAAGAGTGAAAATGGTAGAAAAGAGTATAAGTTATAAGTTGTAAGTTCAAATGCTACTTGAAATAGCGTATAGAAATAAGCTTATAATCTCTCGATATAATATATAAGCAAGTTGTGAAAGGATCATTATCAAACGGGTCATTTTTTGCCATTGAACGTCAATACATTCCTATGGACCTAGAAGTCCTTCCAAAGGGTCTGAGGACTCTCCAAGAGGCCTCAGTGCCCTCCTAAAGGGCTCTAAGGCGCGCCCTTCCGAGGGCGCCCCCTCAAACCGGCTTATAGAAAGCTCTTGAACTTGGTAAAAGACTCTAAAGCCGTCATTGCTTGGGGCTTTTGCCCAATGCTTTCTAAATTTTGCAGTTTGTCGGTCTTCATTGTTCCATTTCAACACCTTACAATCAATCTCACAACCATCTGGTTCGTAAAGTAGTACATTATCATAGTCAGACTTTCAAACATATTCCGCAAACTCATTATTCAAAGTCTGCAAGGAATAAGTTTGTGTGTCAATACAACTTCTATAGGCAATTTATGAAATAAAATTAGCAATTGTAATTCATGAATATTAATATACTTACTAATTGATACTTTGTTGTTTCATATTTAGTGAGTGTGTCCTCAAAACATTTAGGTTCATCCAACAGAAACATAGAGGTGTGATAAGTTAGTAACAATATTGGATCAAAGGGTTGCGATTGAACATCAATTAAGAAATGACTATTTCTAATGTATGGCAATAAAATGAACCTATCTCCAACAAATCCATAAAAATCCCTAACTTCAACCTAGCCAGTAGTTATAAGTGGATGTTCAAGACTTAGATTGAATTTGACTGCGCATCGTCGATTGTTTCTATCCAACAAAGTTAAATCTCCATATAGCTCTGGAAAAAAATCTTTTACGAATTTTGTTTCCATTTTTCCGTATGGCTTATAATTCATAGTTCATAACAATATAGATTCAATTTAATAAGTATTACAAATTGACATCACCAAAAATTTTGAAATATAATTGGTCACATAGAGGAAAACACGAAAATAAGTTCAATTACCCCATCACATTCAATTATAACAATATGGTAAGGTTATTTTACACACACACACACAGATAATTGATATAAGTAGTTTTGTACAAATTTGTCATTAGACAATCTACTAATCCTATGGTTAATTTTTTGTTTGCCTTCTTTTTGTGAGTCTCTGTATTCTTTACTATAAATATGTTGTATATAGACATTCATGTATATCAATAGCCATATCTTTATAAATCTAGCATTAAGTTAAATTCTTCTAAAAATCAAAATACACAGACTTGAAATGTTGAATAACTCAACCATGGTGGTTTACAAAATGTTAAGTGCATTGATTTTAAAATAAGTGAATATTAAAACTGTATTTATATAAGTCATCAAATGACATGTAAATTTCTTCATTTACCTCATCAGAAATATAAGCGGTAAGGAATCCTCCCAAGTTATTCACTTTTAATCTTTCCTTTGACAAAAACATATTAAATTGGGCAGCGACACTTGTTACTTGAAGGTATAACTTGAATATGACATAGGATATAAGAAGCATATTGTTTTTAACAAATTCAAGATGCAAGCTCAGCAAATCAAAATGCAACCAAGAACCAACGCAAAAGCACATATCATTCATGAACTTCTACTATATATATCTAACATGCATTAGGTCTTACAACATAAAGTAAAATCCAACATTCGAATCGCAATACTTAAAATAATAAAGGCAACTGATTTGGATAAGCATTAACAAAATATAGAAAGTCCATACCTTGCAGCAGTGATTCCGACTCCTAAATACCCAAATCTGTTAAGTTATGTCTTCTTTGAAACATCCAAATCTGAGAATGAAATTAAGATGCATGAGATAACCAACATCAAAATCAAAAAAATCAAACAAAATGTAAAGTAGCAATAATCGAATTGAACACTATTAACAAAATTTAGATGAATAGTGTGACGAATTGTTACAAACCAAACGAAGAAGCCGGTTATGCTTAAGAACATGATGAATTGAGGGAAGTCGATGACAAAAGAGATATAGACCTGAGAAGAGGAAAGCGAGAAACATATATGCAGGAAAGTGAGGAAAGAAAGAGAAAAGAGGAAAGACATAGAGAAGGAATGAAGTTTTGAATTAAAGTGACTTTTGAAACGAAGTACCCATTTTGCCCTTCAAATTACTCAAAAATTGTAGTGTACACTTTGAGAAAACATAGAAGAAATGACTAAATTCAAATGGAGAGATTTGAATGCATGATAACTCAATGAAATTCCAGGTTTAACCTTTTGTAGCTGTAAAAAGGTGAACTAAAAAGTAATTGGTTTATGGTTAGTATAATACTTTTGGTAGTAATGTGTTTTCATATATACAGAGTAGACTGTATCGACGGGCCCGATAGGAATGAGTGAGAAAGTTAGAATCTCGAGTGTTTTTCCATTTTCATAGAGAATTGGTATGTTGGCATTTGAAATTCATTTAATTGGTTAGGTGATTGAGAAAGACAAACAACCATACAGATTAAAAGGTGACAGTGTGTTGATATGCATGACTACCACGTTCGGTGAGGGTCATGGTGTTAGCTGATGCTATATGCATCCAAAGGCAACATTTAATTCAATTCAAGTAAACATCAGTCCCTTGTTTGTTTGCACTCCTTGATGGTTGAAAATTAAACCAAAAGATCCAAATAAGGAACACTATTTGGATTTTTGACCCCTCTGATTTCAACTTAATCACCTGATGTTATGATTCAAGAATATAATTTTTTTCACCAACGTGAAAATATAACAATATAAAGAAAAGTGTTATCAACATTCTTCTTTTAATGTTGATTCCATCAAGGAGAGTAGACGTAAACCCAAGCGAGGACGAAAGGTCGAACTACTATAAATTTCGGTGTCTTCTCTCTTCTCTATCCTCTTTAATTTTGATTAATTGTATATTTGAACCTTGATAAATTGATAATGTAGAAATTAAGTTTGATCTAGGTTTAATCCTTTAAACTTATTTTTGATTTGTCTCATATTACTATAAGATTACACTTGGTTTTTATTCATTAACAATCTATCAAACACTTAGACAATTGTGTTAATTAGTATAAGTGATTAATTGTTTTTATGTTTGGTGTGAGATTGTGCTTTGTAACTTGTGTGAATTTTATTAATATTGAATTGTATTAAGATTGCTTAGAATCTCTCAATTCAAAGTTAATCTTAGCTTGAGCATAGTCTTGTTATTTTTTTTTTATCATTGTTATTGAATCTTGCATAATCTGATAAGTCATAATTTGCTTTTACTAAAAACACTTTCACTACAAACTCGATTTAAATTTTAAAACGCTATTCACCCCCTTCTAATGCGTATTACATTGCCATATCGACCAACAAACATATCCTCTTTAAATTTTTATATGTAGCTAACTCTCGGACCATCGGTCAAATTTGAAGGTATATGTTTTATAGACATTTGTGTTGTTTAAGAGTCTCTTAAATTTATTAGATTGTAACTCTCAATCAAGGGTGGATGCTAGTTGTATAATGGGGTAGCTTTGCTACCCCAATCTTTTTTTATTTTGTTTTAATAAATATGTATGTTTTATATTTTGTCATCTCAATAATATAATTTTAGCTACTTGTTGAAAAAAAACTTAAAAATTGGCCACCCTAAATAATTTTATTTGTCAAAAGTTGATAGAAACATAAAATTTAAAAGAATATCTCATAATTGATAAATTTATTTCGTATAATTTTGACACTTTTAGTCGCTTCAATAACTATAATGATGATTTTGTTAGGAATGAGTTTTTTGTAAATGACATGTCTAGAAATATTTGACTCTTTGAAGCATCGTTTAACTCGGCATTTTTAAATAGTTATTGTAATTTTTTGTTCTTTTGGTATTGTTTTAATTTACATTTATATAAATTGAATTACTGTCCTTTTTTTATCTTCTAAGTTAATTTAATTTAATAATTAAATTTTAAAAAGTAATTTTTTTCTACATATTTAATCCCCTCATAATTTTTTTGCTAGCTTCACGGCTACTCTCAATCATAAAAAACCTATTATTACAAATGACGGTGTCGGTGGTTTTAAGGAGTCCGACAAGGTTGTTTAATGATTGTTTCGACCTTGAATATTCGAGGTTTAGGGGGAGGTGTGAAAAGAAGGGGGGTTAAGGAGTTAGTGAGGCAGAATAAGGTGGATTTTATGGCCATTCAGAAAACCAAAATGGAGGTGATCACCGACTCTTATGCAGTGAGATTCTGGCACTGGTTTGCTAACACTATCAACAAAATTCTACAATTCAATCAAATTGAAGATATTTGGAAAATTTGCGATATTCATTGGTCCACTTAATGTAAATTAGTTATCAAATCATATTTGATCAACTTAATCAACACTTTATGGTTTGAGAGAAACCAAGCTAGGTTCAATGATAAACTTATCCCCTGGCTGAAGAAAAATCGAATATGATTTCAGAATAAAGCAGCGGATCAAATTTTCGATTTTCTTTCCTTGGATCATTACGAATTAACACATGAATCAGTGATTCGATTGTTACCTCGAAGTGTGGAATCTGAAAGCTGGAAACTGGAATCTCGATCACAGCAAAGCAAGCAGCA
>Ga0228711_1003838_pt1 | contig 23306 bp, 10 predicted proteins | sample MedpolnodulmetaG_2_FD_177996 | JGI IMG/M metagenome (GOLD analysis project Ga0228711, IMG submission 177996) | Root nodule microbial communities from Medicago polymorpha collected in Santa Monica, California, United States - brown nodules | ecosystem: Host-associated > Plants > Roots > Nodule...
TATATATATATAAATATATTTTTTTATATTTTTTAAAAAAAAAAAAAAAAAAAAAATATATATATATATATATATATATATATATATATATATATATTCATATCGTGTTTCTTAGAATTTTTTAATATTTAAATTTATCCTTATATATTTGTTACACGTATTATTTGTATTGAAAATTGAGGGCATTTTTGAATGAAAAACCCAACCCAAAAGAGCTGAAAGGGGATGTTTTTTTTATATATAGTATAGATATAAAATGTTCTTCATAAAATATACACTTGATTCAATGAGAACGGATTATACTAAAAATGCAACAATAGTAGTTGTTTATGAAAATTGAACCCAGACTCAAATTCATTCATAATTGCATCTGAGTTAAACTAACTTATTTTATATGTGTGGTGGGTTGTGGATGTGGGCCTACTATTGTCTTATTTTATTTATTAAATAAACCTATTATTATTATTATTATTTATCTCATTTGGGTGTTAATCTTCCGGTTCCTGTACGATAGGATTAAATAATTCAAAGTTCGACCAAAAGCTAAATAAGGATGGAAAAAATTATTTCACTTAAAATAAAATTTGGGGTACCTAAATATATATTATTAAGGGTAGCAAGATATAAAAATATACCTACTCGCTCAAACAAATATTTTTTTTCGCGGTAGCCCTTATACTAGCATCCGCCCCTGCATCTGCCTGATCAATAGAATTGGAGATTTCTTTCTGATTTGATATCATTTTTAACTTTTTAAACTTAGATGGTAGAATATGAAGTGAAATTAGCCTCTTATATACAAATTAATCAGACACCATTTTATTCGTTAAATCCTTATATATAATGCAAAACTAACTCTTCAAAGAAATGACCAGTAAGCTACTTGAAGATCATACATATCATTTAAATGGGAAGTAAGTGTTCGGAGGAATCAATTGGTGGAAATATGCAACAAGTAAACTCAATTTATCCCTAAAAAAATTCAATTTAATTGGATATCATTGAAAGAAGAAAAACTGAATATTTAAACATTACGTCATTTTCAAAATGGTTTAATTAGCATGTACAATATTTTGCATTGTCAATCAGTTATACCAATTAGATTATTGAAAATGGTTGATTCTATTTATAACTACTTTCAAAGTTATTCATTTGATTTTCCCTCAAAAAAAAAGTTATTCATTTGATTTATTAAAAAAAAGTTATTCATTTAATTGATTCCGATATAGCGCAAAACTTTTTAAGCTCGTTATTTATAAAAATTAAATTCTATTCAAAAATGAAATGATTTTCAAAACTTTTCGAATCATAGTTAAAGTGTAATTTGGATTTCCTCATAATTTTTTTTATTTAAATTCATGTAGCAGCCTAGAGCTTCTCCTTGAGGACATATGGACATCCAAAGTAGTAACTTGATCTTGAGAAAATTACAGACCCTAGCTAGGGTTTGGTTTGCTTCAGCGATGAAGTGGTGTTTTGGACTTTTTGGTAGCTAATTTAAGTACCACTTATCAAGGACCACCCTATTCCTAGCCAACACATGCACAACACTCTCCTCCTTTCCTTCCCATGATTTTTAAATTTCTTCTCCTCCATAGCTTCACATAAAGAAGGCCCATGCTTGATTAAGTCTTGGTATGCACATTTTTCAGTAACCTAATTAGTTAGTGCATTTGACAAGTGACTGCATTCAAACAATTAATTATAAACGCTAGTTAAAAATGAATTGTTTGAGAGAATTTGAATTTAAATCTTAGATAAATCAATTCTTGATCAATTGTGGGTAGGAGGAAAACATGCATGTGTGGACTTGACTGAGGTTTCACCACTTGTGGGATTAGGGGTCAGAGCTTTTACGATATGACAGATAGTCCTAAAAGCTGCGTCAAGCAAAATGGTCAAACATGAGAAAGCGTGTTCTGACAAGCAACATGTTTTTATACCATTTGTTTTTTAAACTTTTGGCTTCCTAACATCAGAGGTTGTTGACCTTTTACATAGAGTCCAAATAGTCGTGCATAACAATGTTATGTCTCCTAAATCCATGAATGTTGTGTTCATTACGAGGATTGGTTTACCATCCAAAAAAGTTTAGCGGCACAGTTTGTTGTCTGCTTGCCTTCTATTCATGTGTAAGTAATATATTAAATATTAATGAAAGTCTATATAAAATTCTTGATCATTCTTTATTTATCATGATCCCATAAATCGAAGGGTTATGACCACACACATAAAGCATATCGGAGCAAGATTCTAAACTGCAGTTTTCTTTTTCCATCTTTAGGCAGCAAAGGTACATTAGGAATACTGTCTTTTTCTCTTAAAACTTAGGATTCTGTTATTATAACAGATAAAAATATATTATATGTAATAGAGAAGAAGTAAGAATGAATAATAGAAGTGTTACCTAATAATTGGATTCCACTCATGGTTTTAACCAATAAATTAATATAAAGATTAACAAAATTAAGGGGAAAAGACACAAATGACAAATCTAGCATTACTCCCTTCGTCCTTTATTAGATGACATGTTTGACAATGTACACTTTTGATCTGACATACTTTGACTGTATTTTTATACTAATTTACAAAGATAAATAATATCATATAAGATGTTGTTAGATTCGTCTCGATGAATATTTTCAAAATATTAAATTTTCATAATTTTTTTAAATAGATAATTAAAGATAAAAAAAAATATGCATTGGTACATGTGTCAGAGTCAACTAATATACAAAGATAAATAATGTTATATAAGATGTTGTTAGATTCGTCTCGATGAATATTTTCAAAATATTAAATTTTCATTTTAAATAGATAATTAAAAATATTAAAGATAAAAAAACATGCATTGGTACGTGTGTCAGAGGTTACCTGACAAAGGAGGGAGGGAGTAACATATATGAAGAGATGCGGTTGTAATGATTATGACTTCAAAGTGTTGGAAGATGTGGGACAAGATGTTCTCTATTCATCTTGCTTTTATCTCCTCTTAATGTGCTTTCTCTTTGTTTTATTGCCTCTCAATCTTAATCCCTTCTAGCTGCCCTCTCTTTATCTTTTAAAAACCTCTATTATTATAATTATCTCTTCACATTTCATGCCTTACCACCCACAACACATATATGCACATGCACAGACGCACGAGGACACGTAAGTATTATTGTCACGAAAGTATGCACATATCATATGCGTAATGCATTGTACTGGGAGGATATACTCAATTCACATCTACAAAGTCATGTGCTCAAGTACTTGTAAGGCAGTAGTATCCAGTAAGCATTCCCAAACTGCTTGATCATTGAGCTTAACAAATTTAAATGATGTTTCTTTTCTTTCTTTCAATGTGCAATTGATTATAAAAAGGAGTCTTTAACAATCATGTAGACATGTACTATTGGATTTTTTTAGTTATACATAAAGAAATGAAAAACGAGGTTTAAGCACTAGACAAGAAATTTCTACACTTCATTACAACAAAACGAAGTCTTAGCTAACATGGATGGAAGAATAATCCACAATCATCCATTTTAAATCAATATGGTACCCGAATTGGCTAGAAATTGTCTATTAAGTCACTATATATGCTATCCTAAATTAGTACTAAAGAGAGGTTGATTTGATAGTCAGGTGGAGTTGAAGGCTGAAGTTATAAGAAAGTCAAAAATTCAATCTCCACCCTTTTATATAATATACTACTAGCAATACTAACTTTAAATGCTGAATAAATCTTCTATTGACATAAATTGGCTACGCAAAGACGTATATTTTATACAACTTTAAATTTAACCGTGTTTTTTATTGGCAACGGAAGTCAAGGTAGCACGTTGTATTTTTATATTTTAAAGGGTACCCCTTCCTCTCTGGGAAAACTGACATAAATTCCGAAGACAGAATTCAAGTGTCGTTTTACAATCTGAACCATGACAATGGCAATATAATATAGTTATCGAGCCAAGTAAACTCAGCAACCGTTTCATTTCCAAAGCAGCAATTAACAATATAACACATTGTCTGTACAATCACTCAATATAAACATGTATTATATCATAAAATGATTATAATATTCAAAGATAGCAATCCCACCGTTTTGCATATCATAAATGATGAAATACATCTTTGATTTTACAAGACACGCCTTCTATTCAGAAGACATGTATCTAGCAACAAATGAGTAAACTCGTGTAACAATTTACTCACTTCTAAATGTACAAAAAAACCAACTTGATTAAATACATCACATTTCCAAAAAGGGGCATCTTATTTCTTACAACAAGCCTGTGCTTCCAAATGGATTGTTATTATGTGGGTGAGAAACGGGATTTGCATGAAAACCCCCAAATCCTGGATCGGCAAAGGGATTTGCAGGGTCCATCAACATATGCTGCTGCTGATGAGGCTGAGGCTGAGGCTGGAACTGTGGGTAAGGACCAAATGGATTTGCTTGCTGTTGCATTCCTGCCATTTGGACAGCAGCCGGGGGAGCGATGTTGCTTGATATAGCAAATGGATCATGAACTTCAAATGGATTTGGGGCTGGTGCTCCATAAACCGGTTGTTGTGCAGCTCTATACGCTCCTTCATCATATAAGCTGTTAAGAGTGAGAGAGTCCAGTCCACCAGCCTGACAATCCATGACAAAAAATAGAATGATAAACAAAGCTGAAGCTAGGGGATTTATGATGTACTAATCATTCACTTTGGACCATCTCACTTATTTTTATCAGACACGGTGATATTAACATGTGGACCCTTTTGGTATCGGGAAAAAAAATGTTCGCAGATCAAATGACCTGTTAAAAAAGTTTGACTTGTTTAAAAGTATATTTATGCATTAACCCAGAATCGTGTGTCATGAATTTATGCCATCAAATAGTTTCTAGAACAATGTAATATTTATTGTTTATGCATGTGATAAATAAATTCATCATTTGCCTGCATAAAAGTAGTATACTATAGAAATCATATGGTGCAGTAATTTATGATTATAAGAACGATCTATAAAGGGAAGGTCCTACCAATTGTCTATCATTGACTGAAGAAATATCAGTACTCGGAGTGCTGACCAGGGCAAGCTCCCATCCAGTAGGATCGAAATCTTTTGTCTGAGCAGCACCAGGGTTAAAAGCTGATGCAGTGCCTATATTCACAAAACATAGACATTTCATAGATGAGAAAAGCAATTCATTAAACCTTGCAAAGCAGCAGAGTTTGTGAAGAAAACTAAAAACAAAGCTCACCATTTTCAGTGGAGACTATGGCCAGCGCAAGAGCATTTCTTTCCTCTATGGATGATGCATTAGGTTCCAGGTCATTCAATCCCTGCATAAAGGAAAGGAATTAGAAAAGACCTAAAATCACATTAACTAAGGATATATTTGGACAGAGTAATTTTACCAGTAAGTCTCCAGTGTCAAAATGGTTGTGAGATGGTGGTGGAGGAGGAGGTACAGGCTCAGAATTGGGGGCAACAACATTATTATCAATAGGTTCTGATGGCACCTGTTCTTCAGACTCTTTGACGTCTTCAATTGCAAGAACTTCTTCTGGTCTGTAAGTTAACTGAAGCTGTTGATACAGAGAAACAAATTATTGGTCTAAAAGTCAAATGCAAAATTCCAAGGAAAAGTGTACATCGATGTCTAGGAAACAATGCTTTATGTAAAACACAAGAAAATATGTACTAACCATTGGCTCACTTGGAACATTAACCACTCGAGGTGCCTCCCTAATGTACTCTTCCATAGTTGTAAGAAAAGATTGTGGAGGCTAAAAAGAAAAATAATAAAGCAATAGGAACCCCAGATTAAAATGAAATAGGAAGAACTCATTAAATCCTTACATTAAATTGCAATACTACAGACATACCTCTCTTAAGACAGGAAACTGAAAATTCCTAGCAAGTTCCAATCCTTTGCAAACTTCATAGAAATCAGAAAGACTTGCTGCCTGCAATAATTCAGGTATTTCACAAGCACCATGAAATTAAAAATGTAAAAACCTAGTGGTTAACCAAAAGAGCTAAAAGAAGCAAATTATCACCTGCTGACCCGCACGCTTATAGGCTTCAAGGGCTTTAATAGCTTCGTGTCTTGGCATCTCAAAAAACTACAAGAAAATTCACTTTTCAACATAAAACAGCAACAGCTTTTATTTCAACTTAATCTCATCACATAAATAATCCATAGGTCAATTTACCTTGTCAACAAGATTGATAATACCATCATTAATAGCGCAGTAAATCTTAAAGCTCTCTTTCAGTACCTAGAATGAGCCAAAACCAGATCAATAACAACAACAAAAAATTAATTTATGTGCACCTAACTACAACAAATTTAAAACTATATACCTCTACCACTGGATAGTATTTACAAATGGGTAAACAACCAATTTGGTCCCTGAATGTATTAAAATTGCAAACACGTCCACACGTATCTCTTTTAATAGTCATTTTGGTCCTTGAATCTGTTTTTAGATAGTCAATTGTCCTTGAATGTGGTTTTCATTGGTCAATTAAGTCCAAAAAATTACTAACAAGAGGCACTAAGGATATGTTTGCAATTTCAATACATTTAGGGACTACTAAGCGCCTCACACATTCAAGGACCATAATGACAATTTTCTCATTTATAAATGCAACAAATAGATATGAAGCTTACAATGCCTCGTTAACCATGAGCACGACCATAAAGTCAATACCAAATTCACAACTATAATCATTTAACTTCTCTCCCTATCCTAAACAGAGTATTAGTTGGAGACATCTTGAAACCAATTCCAATAATAACAACGGAGGATATTTGCAGTACCACTTCAATGGAAAAATGTATATAAATGGTCAAACAAATTATAAAAAAAATCGATTCAAATCTAAATTTGTATGCCCAATACTTCACATTTACTTTGTCTTAATCAACATAAATAGAAAACAACAACAACCAAACCAAGCCTTCTATCACTAAGTGGGGTCAGCTGCATGGATCAAATTACGCCATAATGTTCCATCATAAACCATATTTGGATCCAACTCATCAATCTCTAAATCTTTCCTAATAGTTTCTCTAACAGTTTTTCTAGGTCTTCTTCTACTTCTTTTGATCTGACTCTTCTCCATCTGATCTACTCTTCTTACTGCAGCATCTACAAGTCTTCTCTCTACATGCCCAAACCACTTAAGCCTATTTTCTACCATATTTACCATACATCCAACGCAATGTTTTCAAAACCAGATTGAACCAGCTCGCTCAATTGGTTTAATTGGCCAGTTCAAGCCTATTTGAAATGTAGGTTAATCGAACCAGATTGAACTGGTTTGACTCACAATTGATTACTGGTTTTACTTTTTGCTTCTTTTTTTGTTTTTTATTTATTTACTAGTCATCTAGTTCAATCGTGGTTGAACTGATTGAACCATGATTTGGAGTTCTCACTGGTTCAATTTCTGGTCCGGTTTTAAAACATTACTTGGAAAGTAAACCAATAAAGTTTCAGTCGAACACAAAATTGCCTGATAGAAGCTTCCTAGCCATGTGTAAATACGGACAAGATGATGATGTTTAAAATGGAGGGAAAAAGATTTGAGAGAAAGCAAATCAAGAGAGATAGAGAATCCAAATTTGTGTATATACATATACTACTCTCACCAACGTATCTGTAATTTTAGAATAAATAGCCTAATACAAAGAGTGCGTTTAGATAAATAGAGGAGACAACATACCAGAGCTAGAGCATATTGTATCACATAATTGCTAACAGCTGCTCCTTCTGGCTGTGTCATTTATAGCACAAAATCAGTTTATATCATCTAAAGAGAAAATAATCAAAAAGAAGAAAATGATAGTATGATAAAAAAAAATTACTAAACCAAATTGATGTGTACAGTAAACTTGTCAGATTATGAACAATAATAATAATAATAACAACGACGACAACAACAATAACTATCCACATGTTTCACATTATTACCCGGCAGCCAACAAGTCGATATAGAAGTTGTTGCAACGCAGGCAACTGCTCCAATAGCTCCTCACTATCTAAATCCCTAGTCTTGCTGTGTCCCTGCTTTTAAAAAAAAAAAAAAAAAATATTTAAGACTTTTTGAAAACAAACATAGTGTACAATAAGAAACCTACATGCAACAAAAATGCAGATGGATAATAATAACAGCTATGATAATTCAACAATTAACCATTTAGAAACTTTTAGCACTGTTAATTAGCAATACTGACCAGTTTATATGAGAAATATAGACATTTCCAATAATATAAATAAAAGTATTATGTTGGATTTCTCCCTCGTTCCGACGAAAAAATATATTTCCCTGCAATACCTTTAAATCATAGAGCTCTGCAGAGTCCTACCAGTAACCGGTGACCTTTTGAATTGAAAAACTAGTCAAGTTAATCAATAGATCTAGATCGCTATATGATTTCAATATTATTTTATAATTTCAAAAAGTATTTAAAAGTGTCTGCTGTTAGAACATTAGATGACCATGACAAGATGAGGGGCCCAGCTGACTTTTTTTTTTCAAAGAAACCAAATTAAAAATTCTAATGGGGTCCTTACAGAACTGTTCTTGGGTGAAAGGAAGTCATAGACAATTAGAAGGAAGGGAGAGAAAAAAGACTATCAAGTCGTTTAAAGCATTGACAACGATGAGCATAACACCAACAAGAAGCACAAAGATATGAAAAACTTGCACATGGTCGACACAACTCAAACATAAACACGCACAAAAGGATGTCTTCCTGCTAATACCATTAAAGGGGGAAAGATATGCCAAATGTTCACCAGGATACATTAGGTGTGAAGGATCCTTTAAACAGATTTCAGAAAGCATTTAAAATAACACTGATGACTTTCAAACACAATACACACATTTGAGACACCTATATTCTCACTCGAAATTTGATGTGTGGGAGGGGCGAATGTCAGAAAGAATAGTGTTCAACTTATGGCTTAGTTTTCAATGTGAACACTCTTAAATTGACATAAAACAATATCAGATGCTGCATACTTGAAACTAGACATGTTAACAAAAAGGAGTATAATAACTCGTTATTGAATTACCTTCTCCTGTCCTTGGGCAGGTTTGGGTAGACGCTCAGCTTCAATATCATACTTCAGAATCCGAAAGCATTCAAGTCTTTCTTCCAAAAATAATGCATAGGTACGTACCCAGGCAGAACAATCCCAGGCTGGAAGCAAATAAAATCACACGGGCAAACAAATTATACTTGTCAATTCAAATATATTTGCAAGAATATTATTCAAAGAATAATTGTTGAAAACCTCTAACTTGAAACCAAGTGGGTTAGAAAACAACATATAAAGATGATAAGGTCAAAAAAATAACCAATTGGACTAGAGTCATCCTTAAAATTTGAAAGTTGGAGAATTCTTCCTCTTTGTGAAAAATTCAGAATTTCCTCTCTAAGAGTTGGATCACCCTCCCTCAGTAACCTATGGATGACTATCAGTGTTTTTAATGCTACCTGCGAACAAGATAACGGAAGGCTGGACATCAGATCAAGGCTTGATCCTCTGATATCTTATTCTTGCATAAAAAAATAGAAGATGGAAGCATCATAACATGTTTGGAATTAGTGAATTGAAATTTCTTTTGACATATAATAACCTAATGAGATTTTTTAAAAATTTGTGCATACATTTAACAAAATATAAGGAAATGCTGCTTTTTAGCAGGAACTGGAATTCTCAAGTATAAGTGGGTCCACATCCACTAAACAAGCTTCATCAAAACTGATCTGAATCCTTGATACATAATTCCTTCCACCATTTGGTGTCATCTAGGCCAAATGTCACCGATCGTTATCAAATAGTGATATTTTGTCACTTAGAAACAACATTGATAGAGGTTTAATAATTAAAATGCCTACAACAACAAATTTTTGGTGACAAACGATATGGTGTTTGTTTCAAAGTTTCAAATTAAGTTGCGGAAGTGATATCCAAACTAAGTTTGAAAAGCATCAGACTCGCATTCATCTAATAATATCAAATTCACATCTCTAACAGTAATTCTGTTGAATTTGATAGTAACTATTCTATGAAATGAAATGCCACAAACCCAACATTAGTGCATCAAGTTAAAAAGAGAATTTTCTAAGTAGAAAACAGTATTAGAAATTAAACGCCCCTAAGATTCATATTAACTTCTAACAGGAAATGTATAAAATCAAACTGTACGATGCAACTAATCGCATAATTGAAGTTCATACCGTCCAATTGCGGGTTTTCGCAAGTCGTCTTGAAAGAGCGTGAATGCAATAAGCAACATCAGCCCTGGGACGAACAGCAGAAGTTGCAAAAAGAATTTCTATCCAAAAATAGATTAAAAAAACAATTAAAATTTCGCAAAAATGAAAATCCCTAAAACAACGAATTCGGATCTGAATCGTAAAAAATCAGTAGTAGTACTCACTTCTAAGGTGTCTTTCTTTGGGTGGACATTCAACGTGATTAGTGGATTTGACTATAGCAACATCCAAATCCTAATAATAGAAAACAATTATTCAAATAATAATCGCGAAATTGATTCATGAAAAAAGAGAAGAATCAAAGGGAGGGATTACCGCGTAATCGCTATTGACATGGGCGAGACCAACTTTGGTGGTATCTTTGACGGCACCGTAAACTCTTCGCCAAGACTGAAGAGTACCCATTGATGCTATGCGATGATCTTGATCTTGGCTTTCTCTCTCTAACAAGAAAAAAGGTGTTTGGTTACGATTTAGAGAGAGAAAGTGAGGTTGAGTGCCAACAATAACTGAATTCAATTCAGACACCCTTTCCTTTTACTTTAGCAACCCCCTTCCTCGCTGTGTTCCATCAACCATCATCATCCCTTTTTTATTCTTTATTTCTTTTTCCTTCTTTTCATTTATCAAATTTATTTTTTTATTTTTTATTTATTTAAAAATGTGTTGGATTTATTCCTCTCAAAAGAAAAATTGTGTTTACTGGTGTGGTGGTCGGGGTTTGAACCTTGCATATATTATACATTGTTCATATCAACTGAGTTAAGCTCACGAGGTCTATTAGTTGGATGATTAAAAAGTATTTGACTTTTTTTAAAGGAAAAATATTGCTTAAAAATATTTGACTTTAATTATAACTATTTTTAAAACAACGTCAATGGTTGAGATTTACTTACAATATATAAAAAAAAAATAAAAAAAAAGAAGCCAAATGCAATTATTTTTTAAAAAAAAAATAGTCAATCAAGCACAAGGTGTATCTAAAAGAGCTTAAAAAAGATTCAAAAATAATACATACTAACAGGTTAGACCATCGATAATTAAAACCAAAAAAGAAATTAGGTTTTTAAGTCTGGAACAACTTAATTTTGCAAAATATTTGAGAATTGAGTTCCTTATGAATGATCCAAATGCATGTCAAGCAGTTTACTTGAATGCAATGACAAATGATACAATAATATTTACACTTAAAGCGCTGGCAACTCAATCAGATCACTTGAATTACCCAAATTAATATAATTCATTTTAGCTTAAACATAAATTTTTAAATTAAACCCTCCCTATAAAATTCCGAACATTATTTGGTTTATTTCATATCATAAACTCTCCGGTTTCTAATTACCACATTCAAACACGTTTAAAGTGTAGTGAGAAATCTGGGTTCAAACATGCGTCCAACATATCAAATATCTTTGAAGTCTTTTATCATTTCAGTATTTACGAAACTTGATGAATGCAACTGTAAGTATTAGTGTTACATGTATTGTGCCGGAATAATTGGTGAAAAAAAATAATCGAAGAACATTCTTTCTATGTTAATAATCAAACTGTCTTTTTGTTCCTCATAGGTTCTCAAAACCAGAGTTATTCCTATTTTATACATGTCCATACTATAAATATGGATACTTCTTTCGGTTGAAATTTGAACATTAATTTAATACGTGAAAGTCTAATCTTATTCGATTCACACAATCTCAAATTGTTGATCAAACCATGCTTACTACGTGTCTTAATTAATCTATAATATCTGGTTTTGAATCAAAGATGAGCTAGTTTAGAATAAACATTAACTAATTATCTACTTAACTTTAAATTTACATATATGTTCTCACATCTATCTATGCCTTAGTGGCAGAGGGGTAGCACTTTGGTGACATTGGGGTGCCAATGTCATGTGACATCGGCCAACTACAATGTCACACGTTTCAAAATGACAAAAAAACATTACTTTCTTCTCTCTTACTAACAAGCATTTTTTGTCCTTTTACACCCTTGTGACATAGTGGTTGACCAATGTCACCAAAGTGCTACCTAGTAGGGGTGGACAGCGGCCGATTTCGGTCGGGGTTCGGGCCCAAAACCTCAATCCGCCGTAAACCACGGGTGACAGTACAAGCCCCAAAATCGTCCGTTTCAGATTTGGTTAACCACAAGTTCGGTTTTTCAATTTAGGCGGTTGTTACGGTCGGATTTTGACGGTTGATGATTAAAGAAAAAAACATCTTATAACATCAGATTCAAGAAGAGAAGAAATCAAATTCGATAGTCGGATTTTGCGAATGCTTCTTGTAATTTTGTGTATGCAGATCTAGGATTGCGATGATGTTACTGTAATTTTTTTTATGAATTTTGATAGTCAATACTGTAAATTTTATAAGGAAGAAGGAAGAAGAAAGAAAGATGGAAGAAGACATGGTTTTTACTGATAGGTGTAGTACAATCAGAGAAAGGGATGAACCATGAATGAAGAAGATTTTTGAGAAGAACTTATCAGAAAGGATGAAGCGGCGGATATGTATTCTAGGGTTTCAGGGAAATTTGAGTATTTATATGGAGGATGTTTTATGTTGGGTTGGGAAAATCTGTTGGGGCTTAAGGAAAATGAACCAGTTGTATAAGCCCAATTCGGTTCGGGTTCGGTTACTAGTGGTGCTGTCCACACCCCCGGTTGTCATTCACTATTACCCAATATAAACTATTTTACTAAACCCGTCCAACCCGTTTCTACCCGCCCGTTTGCCTTTTTGTCTTCGCGGGTCGGCCCAATCTGTCCAGCCCTACTACCTAGTGGTGGAGACGGGGAATAACTTTTGGAAAAATATGTGCATGGAGTCATTGATTGAAAATCTGGAGGGTTGCCTTGCTTGACAATTTCTAATAGAATACTAGATATAACAGCAACACAACCAGAATTTCTACATTTGACTGACGTATTCACAAGCACAATTAGTTATAGGTAGGCTATAGAATATAGTCTGCCTTCAGGTGCGGACTTCCCTCTCGTGAATTGCCAGTTGTGGCTGTTGGAAAGAGCCAAAGTCTAACCATAAAAGTTGTTGAGTTTCATGATTAACTTTTATTCCAGAAAATAAAGTTATAAGAATCCGAAAATTTAACTTTAAAATGAACGAAACCATCCCTCAGAAAAAAAATAATGAATGAAACCTTTAAAATTATTATCAACAATGAACTATATTAGTCTCTTAAAATAGACAATTTTCAAGATCTAAATTTGCCTAAAAAAGACTTATGTGATGATCCAAACCGGATCGAGAGGATAACCTAAGGAGACACTCGACCAGAGCTTTGTGTATATTGATCGAGGGTGGTGTTTGCAAACACTTTGATATCGAAGTAGGCAAGTGAAGCGGAGGAATGAGGTTAATTGAATAGAGAATGTGTACTTTTCCCTCGTTTTAGTATGTTAATTAATGGTAGAAATATTAACGGTTGACATTTGCCATTGTTTCTAATCTTTTGATGAAATTTTATTTCTCTCTATCAAACTCTGGATTATTAGTGTTCATTTCTCATGAAAAAAAAATAGTTTTATCAATGATTTATCAACATGGGTTAATGTCAAATCAATTGGAAGTACTAATTTTTTTTAAGGAATTGGAAGTACTAATTTTGAATTCCAACAAAAATAATATTTAGTTAAATTTTCCTTACCTTCAAATCGAATTTTACGTTACTAAGCTCCTTTCTCATGGGGGTTAAGAAAAAGAAGAAGGAAAAAAAATATGTTACGTTAGTAGACTACAAACTACTAGTATATAAAAGTTTTAGTTACATGTCAAAAACTTGAATGAATGGACAACAAGCAATGGGAGTGGTGGTGTGGATGAGTCACATTTCCACGTGTAATTATGAATTTTATCATTCACTCACTCGTTTGATTGCCATGGAACAAAACAAGAAAAGGATAAGGAACCAAACTGAGAGATCAGCTCTAACCAAAAAATGAGCTGCTCATTGAGCCTCCATGTTCTAAAAGCTCTACCTCCTCTTCCCTATTATTCATCACGTTCTCTCTTCATTGCTTCCAAACACAAACTATTCCTCAACAACACTGCTTCTACTCTTTCAAACCAATCACTACATGTAATAATTAATTTGCTTTTCTTATTCCACCAACCAATTCTCTAGTCGTATTTTTTAGTTAGCTCCTATTATATTAACTAATTATCTAACCTTAACCTATTAAATAATTAATTATCCAATTGCAGATAGTAAAATGCAGCAGCCAGAAGGCAAATGATCCTATCAGTCTAAAGAAACCAAATTTGGCACTGCCCATTGGAGCACTTCTCTTGGCCTTGGTGAGATTATTATACTCTTTGTACATAGAAATTCAATCCTTGCTACACTTTATATCACTACTAAAAAAAAATGGCAATATTAGAGGGATATTTTATATACTGTCTAAATTTTGGTTATTAGTTTAATTAAAATATTTATATAGTGTGTTAACATAGACAAAAGGTGATTATTTGAACAGGTTGACCATCCAGCAGCATTAGCAGTCACTGGACAAAATAACCATCCGCAAGAACTTTGGTGGATTTTGACACAATTGGGGGTTGTATCCTTTTTCTACTTCCTTGTTGGGCCAGTAAGTTTTAATATCACATCTTATAAAGTTTGCCATTATATATAGTGAGAGCATAGTATATTAACTGGGAGAATTATAATTACTGCAGCCAATAATCTTGTTCTGGCTTTGGAAAAGATGGTACAGAAGAAAGCTTGCGGAGATGTATTTCCAATTCATGTTTGTCTTCATTTTCTTCCCAGCGTGAGTGCACCCTCTCTTATAAGTATTTACAATTTGATGCAACTTATTCTAATGTGCATGGTGATTAGATTCTCTCTTCTTTTAATTACTAATTTCGTTTTTCTTGTGATGTAGGCTCATTGTTTGGGTACCATTTCTAAACTTCAGGAAGTTCCCACGGGATCCAGACATGCAGTATCCTTGGTCTATACCTGATGATCCTTCAAAAATAAGAAATGCATACTATAAGTACCCTTTTGCTGATCCTGAAGATTATGATTAGCCATCAAACTACGACCGAAACACCAACAAATCATATGTACCATTTTATTCTTAAACTATATTTTTGTTGATGTATAGGAGTATACAGCCTTTTTCTGCTTTTGATCATTGAATGGGATTCAGTTGTAAAAATTAAAGGCAAAGTTAACACCAAATTTTCACTTTCAGTGTTGAACGGTGTCACACTGTCAATTGGATTCCGTTAAAAAAATTAACTTATCTTTTATCACTGCCCTAGTAAGATTAATACAGACAGGGCCAACAAAATGTGTTGGGTTATTCCCCATCTACAAATTCAAACTAACACAATTAGCTAAGCCAACTAAGTCTTGGGCAAAATCATGCAAAGAAAATTCAGAAACCATTATGGCAATACCATACCAAAATCTAAATTCAAGTAGTCAAATCACTTCTTCTGCACATGGCTGGTGATTAGGGAGAAATGATGAACTTCGGGTGGCCATGGAGGATACGGATGTTGGCGGCGGCGACCATTAGCCATGAACACCAAATATGGGAACGAGCTTGAGAAGAACTAGACTTGACAACAAAACACCAAACAAGTAACAAAACAGGAGACACAAAGGTATTATTCAATGCACCACAACATTACGGCGTATAATATTAAAAGAATGAAACCACAACATTGACAATTTGGCTTAGAAATGAAACCACAACCTTGCCACTTTGGCTTGGGTGGAGGATGATTTGGTCCTTAAGAGGTAGGTGAGGGATCATCCATGGAGATAGAGGACAGAGACGGTGCTGGTCATTCCACCGACAATAAAAGTTAGAGGAGAAACTAGCAGAAGGAAAGAACAAAGGGATTGTAGATATAGATCGAAGAGCTTGGCCTCCAGTGATGGCTAAGATCTTCAATGGTGAGTGCGCATATGAATATAGAGTGGATAAAAGCGTGTTACGGAGAGTTGGCAAAAGGGTGAGCGACAGGAATGATGTCAAAATGGACCCCGATCAAACGTGGGAAATCCTCATAGAAGAGGAGAGAAGGTACCATAAAACTAGGGAGGGGAACAGCCAACAAGGAGTAGAGTTTAGAGAAAGAGTAGAAAAGGATGGGTGTGCTATTTAATTTAATTTAATATGAAAAACCTTGTCACGAAGTAAATACATGATGTATTACACGTAAAATTTAATTTGAAAATAGCTACTAAGAAGGTAAAACTTATTTTAAAAGACCAACAATTCTTCCGTTTTTCCACACTCAATCAATCACAGTGCATAACTTTCACGAGGGAAAAAAATTCAAAGCCATAAGGCAAACATCTCTCATTTATGATATTGATCATGCAAAAGCCTGACTTCTTAAAAACTACAAACAAAAATAGATAATGGTCAAATTTCATAACCTCAGTCAAGCAGCATGCAAAATCACAAGAGCCTTGTAAAATAGTAGAGTTTAATGAGCATGTATGCATTAACATTACTATAAAAAGTATCACACAATCACCATCATACAGATGTTTATCAAAAAAATAATATAATATAACAAATTAGCAGATCGGATGAGAGAATACGGTCAATAGATATACATTTAACTCTAAAAAGTTATGGCCAGTCAACATGATACGGAAAACAATCATCTTCCTTCTCTCACTCGGTATCCTGATCTTTATCAACCAATGACAAGCTCAACATGTGTTGTTCCATTAAAAAGGAACAAATGAAGAACCGAGAAAAGATAGGGGTAAGGATACAGACCAATGAAAATAGTGCAATGGCTATGAAAGAAAAAAAAAACTACACGCAGTGCATCATGAAAACTCCTTTAATTCAACTAAAATTTATCATAAAAAAAAAAAAAACACTAAATTAACTTCATAATACAGGTGTAGTTGCCTCATTGGCATTTTGCCAGCATGGTGATGTAAAGGCATAAGATACTGAAATTTTAAGACTCAACAGAAGCAAGCAAGAACATCAAATAAATTATAAAATGGTCAAACTAAAGTAAACCTCAAAGTAGCATTGACCTCAACTATTCTGTGTCATCTGAACAAGTTTTGAGCTAAGTGTACAAACTCCGCATTATGCACTTTATTACGAGGCAATTGGTTTGCTTTACCCATTGTGGTTGATGTAAGCTGAAGAGAAAATCGCTATTTGATGCAACCAACTGCCGGTAATGCACAATATTCTCGAGTGCTCAGAACTGGGAGTTGAAAGCTACGGTGAGTTTCTTGAAATCCAAAGATTCCATGTTGGGGTACAAAACAACAGCACCAACAGCCACAGCAAGCACGGTAAAGGTCAAAAATGACTTGCATCCATGGCCTTGTGCAACTCTTCCTGAGATTATCTTGCAATATTTATCTGCATCCTTGATGAGTGCTTGACGAGCAGCATCAGTCTCCGTTGTCAATGCTTTCTCGTTCTGCAGCCAAAATAGTTAAATCAGTCCATGTCAAGGGGATTTGTAAGTGATCCTAGATGCAATAGACGGATAGTATCTCGCACAGACAGATGGCTGAAAAACTACCTTTTGCCTAAAGTTCTTTAGGATCTCCCTGAGTGGCTCATAAGGAGACAATTTTGTAGCTTGCTCCTTCCAGTCATCAGAAAGCTTTTTCAAAATTGCAATGCTTGCTACAATGTTCTCCTGGTAAACTTTCTCCTGCTCATATCCAATAAAGAATAAGAGCAAATAAGTATATATAGTTTCATGATTGTTATGTATAGATAAAAAATGCAAAATAAAAATATAATTATCTCTTGTAATAAATTTTCTTGCTCCTCATAAAAAAGATTACAAAAACTTGCAAGATCTCAATATGCTCTAGATGAACAACTCACCCATAGCTTGTAGCATTCAGTGCTTTGGTTAAAACACCAAAGTGCAATAGAAGCTGCTTCTTTCGATACTCCAGGATTGTCTGGAAAAAAAATAAAAAAAAGTTTCAAAATACCTTCTAAAGTACTTGGTTCATCTTAAGCAAGATAGAGAACAGAAATCAAACAATAAAATCAGGTTTCCAACCTTCTCCTGCTGCTATAATAGTGAAATTGAATATCTGCTGTGAGACTTGTTTCATTGCTTTACTTCCAGGAGAACCACCAAGAGCCACCTCTCTCAGAATGGGATATATGGCCTCAAATCTTTCTGTAGCCTGTATAACAGCAACATATTGACAAAAAATTGAAAGCTTTAGAGCTATGATACATTCAAATGCAAAAACATCAGAGCCAGCTGAACATCTACCTTTACTCTAGCTGAAGATGGGGGGAAAGTAACACGGATCAAAGTTTCCAATGCTGGAGGAGGAATTAATCGTTCACCTTTTCTTACAGCACCGTTAACCAAAACAGCCCGTGCTTTAGGGGTGGACAAAATTCTGCCAGCAAATAACAAAACATAATGGTGAAGATGGCAACAGCGATAGTGCGAAAAGGGGTGGAAAGGATGCCAGAAATATTTACATACTTTTCCACAAGCTGCAAAACCAAATCCCTGGATTGCGGGTTGCCACTTTTGCTAACCACTATAGGTAGAAGATTCCGCGACCAAGCATACAAACCTACTGAGAGATCTCCTACTGAAGCCTGCATATAGATTTTTAATATTAAGCATTAGCAAGATGAAGGGGTAAAATGCTGTAGTTATCCTTTTGAAAGGGTAAAAAAGAACTCTTTTTCTATTTCTAATGAGCCCACTTAGTTGATATGGCATCTACTCCTCACCTGAGCAACCATCCATACAATCACTGGGAGTTTTTCTTGTCCTTGATATTTTTTATCCTCCCTCAATTTGGGCAATACAGTAATAAGAGCATCGGGCTTTCGGCGCAATACCAATGCTAAAGCAACAAATATTGCAACCTGCAGGTCATGTAAAATCAATCTCAATTTACATCTAAAAAACAGGGGAAAAAAAAACATTTTTCATTTTGAAAGGCTAGAAATAATCATATAAAAGTTGAATGTGAATATGATTTTAGGGACCAAAAGGCAAAAGTCACAAAATCCAATAAGTTTTGTTTACAAGTCTGATAAGTAAAATTCACATTGTTGAAGTCAAAAAACAGGGAAACAACAACACGCCATGCAACTCTCCAAGTCAAATTTAACCTACTGGAGATGGAAGCATTTGTTTCAATTCAGCTACTATTTGTTTCCTAGTTCTTTCAACTTTAAGAGGAAAATACATTGTGAACTGAATAATGAAAGTCAAGCAGGCTATATATTTTACCAACTATTCGGAACTACCCAAGGTGGACAAAGACAATGGCAGACAACGAACATCGATATTTGACCCCCAAAGTCACCAAATGCCATCACAACTAACAACAACCACCAAGACTTATCTCACTAGGTCCGGTTGGCAACATGAATCAAATGACCCTCCGAAAGGGAAAAATATTTCAAAACTACAATCGCATATTCTGATATTTCCAGGTCATAAAAGCACTCATGAATTGACTGCATACCCAATAGCACCTACAGAATTTCCTTTATCTGTCTTGATATTGATCATTCATTCATATTGAATGCACAAATCAATGAAGAATGAAGATCCAATAGAAAACGGTGACATAAGAAAAAACCAACTAAAATTAATCAATGCTGTGCCTCCTCCCGAAATTTCACACCATTGTGGCACGTATGAAGGGTCATAGTCATGTGTTAATTAAACATTATTTGGGACAAGATTGTCTACTAGGCCTATCTTTGCGGTTCAGGATATGGATTCTTAAGATTCCACTGGCCCTTAATAGTGAACATAAAAACCTATTGTTCTGCCTTAGCTTAGTTTGGTTTATGTTGGTGGCTGGCGTTGTTATTGGATTTTGTTTATGACAAAAAGAAATTTAAAATAACAGAACACCACCACAGTTTCATGACAAAGAAGACGAGTGTAAGTTACCTGGGATTTTGAAGTTACTTGTTGCACAGCCTTTTTGGAACCCTTGGTCACAGTTTGCTGGCTACCCAAGTCAGCAAGAATACTATCCAAAGACCAGAGCAGAAAGGAACTAAGTGCCTCAGGAGACCGACGATTGATCCAATCAACTGATGTCTTGTATACAGTCTCAGATATGTGAGAAAGTGGAACCTGATAAAACATAAATAATCGGTAACAATATTCACGGAAAAAAAAACAGAAACTAGAGGCAAGATTATGATAAACAACATCATGACAAAATGTGAACTGTGAAAAAAAAAACAAATATTCTTCAATCGTCAATTCACCAAAACATCGAAACAGACTCGGCATTATTAGCTAAACAGTAGCTGCAGGAACATATAAAACATTTTGGTACTGTGGTATGGGCAATAATGAAAGCATTAAAATATGAATAACATCTAATAGCATGACACATTAATATTTTAACTTGGTAGAAAAAGGTGTAATATGATCATAGATTCACATATGAGAAGCATGTACCAAACCTTAAAAAAACTACATAAGTTCAGATTATAAGTTTATAACGAATTCACACATTGAAAAGAAATACAGAGAAGCGCTTACCAAACCTTAAAAAAACTACACTAGTTCACCTTATAACAGATTCACACATTGAAAAGAAATACAGAAGTTCATCCAACAATTTAATCTGAAGCTGCACTTTTTCCCTTTCCGAGGATCAAGGACTTTTGCCACTCGAATTTGCAGAAAAGGACAGACTTATAAAAACTGCTACATGGTTCATAGCAAGTTTAACACATTTCTTGCTTACACTTCTACGAAACTACCAAATTAAAAGCTCCAAACATATTATTTAGCTCTATAAATTCCAGTTAAGATATAAAGTATGATTTCATATCATAAACCCTCATAACATGGAGTTTCACAATGCAAGGAGGAATTTTTAGCACAGCTTGATCACAAATCTTGTAACAGAAATTGGGCAACTACACATTCAAAGCATTGAAATGCAACCCACTTAATAATAATCAGTGATCCATCCAAAAACACCAGAACATATGTAACAGTTGAACACATACATTTGCCTTCACAATTCGCATAACAACAATTAATCATTCAATTCCATGATTTCTCATCAAAATAAAGAATTGAAACTCACATCAACGATCTTAGCCACAGGTGACTCCCTGAACAATTTCACCCAAGGAAACTGAGCAGCGCTGACAGATGAAAAAGCACGTCCAAAATAATCCGCAAACCGCATCATCTGTATCTCCTCATTCTGCTCAAACGATGCCTAATTCAAAAACAAACATGCAAAAAATTCAGATCACAAATCGAACACAATCACAAAACCGTAATTAAATCTCAACATTAACCAAATCAATAACCCTACCGATATATCAACTAGAAAAGTCTCCAGATCAGCTGCATCAATCTTTGCAGCAGCTTCCGCCACCGTCACCTTAGGTTTCTTTACCTTCGGCTTCTTAACCTTCTTCACCTCTTCAGCTTTTCCATTCTCCCCTGACTGATCCACATCCTCGTCGTATTCATCGTCGTCATCATCATAATTACGTGATCGCTGCTTCGATCTAACCGGACCATCATCAAATTCAGCCTCAGCCGCAGTCCTAGCCTCGAGAATTTTCCTTCTCCGATCCTCCGAATGCAACTCAAGCGACTTGAAAGCAGCGTCGTTTCCGTTGAAGGTGAGTTTGTTGCCGGCAGCGGCGACGCCGTTAGCTTCCTTCTTCTTATGCTTCTTCGCGTAGGTAACCTTCTGCCAGCCGTGATCGGCGCCGTGAGATGAGGAGTTAGATTCGGCGGTGTGGGAGATGGATCCGGAGGGGGTGTAGTTTTCATCCATGATTGAAAAGGGGGGTGAGAAAGTGATTGAAAGGAAGAGAAAGTGAGAGAGAAATCGAAAAATTGGAATAGAAAAACGAAGGTGAAAGGGAATTTTTGATCATACAAAGAGTTGACTTATATGAATTGACCTCACTATCAACACGGAATTACCGCAATACCAAGGGGTAGTTGTGTTGAAATTATAACGTGTTATATCCAATAGTTCTTTAACACCTGTAGAATCAGAGTCTGCACGCAACACGTGTTTGATTAAAAAACAAAACCATCAAGTTCTGCTTGCAATTTTATTTTTTGTTTTTTTTGACAAACTTGCAATTTTATTTTAATCTATAATCTATACTATGCATAAGCAAAACTACCTCTTTCAGCATTTTTGAGCTGAATTTTTTCTTTCAAAAAACATCTTCAATTTTTAATACAAATAACATATGTAATAAATAGATAAAAATAAAATTAAATATTAAAACAAATATAACAAACATGATTTTTGTTGTGTAACAATATATATTAAAACACACGATCTCTTTCCGCTCTTTTGGACCGGGTCCTTAAAAAAACTCTATTGGACGGACTTTTTCTCTTTCCAAAAATACCCTCAATTTTCAATATAAATAACACATGTAAATAAGAATAAACTTAAATATTAAAATAAAATAGTAACAAACACGAATACGAATATATATGTTGGTTTTTTACTTTATCATTTAAAAAGTGTAACAAACTAGATGAGTATATTTATACTTACTTTTTCATTATCTCAATTATACTCATAAACAATTTTTTCTATAATAAAGATTGTTGTAAGTGTCATTAAAAAAAATTGTTATATTGTTGGTGTATTTGAAATAAATAATGGTTAGTTTGATTTGTTATAACTTGAAAGCAATAAACATTTATATTTTTAGTTTTAATCAAAAATCAAAATTTTATTAAATTCATAACTTTCAAACGTTAGCACAATAAAAAGAGCGGAAAAATATTTCAAAAAAAAGGAAGAGCGGAAAGACAAGCACACGAGTGCCCGTCTTTTCGCTAATATGTGCCCGTTTGGATTAGCTTATTTTAGAGCTTATATAAAACAGCTTATGCAAATAAATAAGTTTTTATATATTATTTATAGGTTTTTAAGGTAGTTTATGAAAAAACCGTTTATGAAGATACAATTTTCGTTAGTGAGAGCTTATAAATTAAAATAAAAGTTCATTTA
>Ga0228711_1003840_pt1 | contig 23298 bp, 9 predicted proteins | sample MedpolnodulmetaG_2_FD_177996 | JGI IMG/M metagenome (GOLD analysis project Ga0228711, IMG submission 177996) | Root nodule microbial communities from Medicago polymorpha collected in Santa Monica, California, United States - brown nodules | ecosystem: Host-associated > Plants > Roots > Nodule...
CTTGTTAGACTAACATTTACCAAGAACCTTCTTGAGTATATATACTTATTTAAGTTGCAGGACTAAATTTTAAAAGGGTCACAATTCAAACCCCCCCTTTCTTGTGACTATTTCTTCCACTTCATATCGGTCGTTCCTGATGACGCAGGTGGGTATGAGTTTTTTTTTCCTCCTTTAAACTTCGTTGTAATATATGTTTTTTATTTGGATATGAATTGATTGTTGCTACTTGCTACCATTCTAATAGTTTCGTAAAGAAAGAGTTATGGATTGGTCATGTAGATAAACTACAATTCTGCAACTAATAATTGAGATCACACTTCTTATTTCATTGTCTAAAATCGAATGACATTTATTGTTGTGCAAAGAACAAACTAAATGATCGATTTGTCATAGAGACTAATATGTTATATGGAGTAATATTTTTTATCCCTTTTTGTCAATATTTTTTGTCTCATGTACCTTCAGGTGCTGGTTTTGCGCTTCAGGTGACATGATATCATTTACATGTACATAGACTGACGTTAATGAAATTTCTATGGCATTGAAATATCATTGACCAATTGCAATAGGTGTAATGCCTTCTCTTCGGCTTCGAAATTAACATTGCCTGATACATTAAGGTGTTTATCTACTGAGACTTTGATTTTTCTATTATCTGATAGAGCAGCTCCAATATTCGCATACTTAGTTTAATTTTATTTATAATGTCAGTATCCTTCTAATCTTTCTCATTTTTCCTAATGTAAGTTGTACTATTTCAGTCACCATATTATCAGCTATATGTTATGCTTCATTTTTTATACAATCTACTATATATTCGTCTTTTTTTTCTTTGTTTTTTGGAGCGCCTATGTCTATGTGCATGCACAAGACAATTTTGTAGTCCACTTTTCAAGCCTTTTCTCTTGTGTTTTTGTTGATGAGTTATTTTATATGCCTAGTTAAAAAAAATGTGATAGATAGCTGGTGTCTTTGTCATTGTTTGTTATACTTATTTGTTACACGATTGAATAATTAAAAATTCGTGTTGGATGTTAAGATGAATCAAGTGTATGCATGATATTAACTTTGTATATATAAGGATATCCACTGTAGAAATCATGGAATTTTTCTAGTGGTTGACTTGGAATCTTGGAGTTTGCTCCTCCAAAGGTCTCATATTCGATTTCCTCTGGTGCCAATTTCGGTGGGCTAAGTCCATACAGAGCTTGCTCGGGCTTTAAATGGGGCCCCCACAAGTGGGCGGTGAGATTGGTCCCCTCAGATTAGTCGATTCTTGGATCGGATACCGAGTTTTCAAAAAAAAAATCATGGAATTTGAAAGAAACTATATATAAGGGCATCTGGTAGAGACGATTTATTGGGTAGGGACAATTAATTGTATATGCAGTGGTAGGCCTCGAGACTCCAACACCCCCAGTTATATGCAGAACATCCAAAAAAAAAAAATAGACTCATGTCTCCGTGATTAATTTTAGTCATCCGTGTAAAATATTCTGGCGTTAAATACTAATATTTCGTCATTATATCCTTAAATTGTTCATGTTTAACGATATGAAAATCCAAATAACTATATACACGTTGATATTTGTATATAATATGCAATAGAAAATACGATAACAATGTGTTCTATTGATATAGTGTTTATAAAATAATGAATTTGTCATTTAATTAGATTTTATAAAGTAAATAAAAAATAGTCGTAATTCTAGCTCGTGCTTGGCACGAGTTTCCAAATTAGTCTACTAACAATATATGAAAGTTGAAGTACATCAAAATTTTATAATCGTCCTCTTTAAAACTCATAATCTCTTTAATTTTATGTGCATAATGGTCATTTTGCAAAATTTAATTTAATTGTTTTTTATTTTTAAAATTAATTATGGATAGTGGTTATCACAATTGTAACAAATTTTCACGGATAACTATGAAATTAATTTATTAAAAAAATTACCGATAATGGTCATCACAAATCTAACAAATTTTCACGGATAAATATAGAATCTATTTATTTGTTTTTAAAAGAATGACTTAAAAACAAATAATATCTACTAACAATATATGAAAGTTGAAGTACGACAAAATTTCATAATCATCCTCTTTAAAACTCATAATCTCTTTAATTTTATGTGCATAATGGTCATTTTGCAAAATTTAATTTAATTGTTTTTTACTTTTTAAATTACTTATGGATAATGGTTATCACAATTGTAACAAATTTCCAAGGATAACTATGAAATTAATTTATTAACAAAATTAGGCTAAAGTGCACTTTTCACCCCTTAAGTTTCAAAAAGTTGCGATTTTGGCCCCCTATTTAAAAAAATTACAACTTTGACCCCTTTCGTCCCAAAATTGCAGAGAAGACGCCACGTGTCCCAAAAAAGGGGTCATAATCACAACTTTTTGAGAAGATAAGGGGTCAAAAGATCATATTTCCCTTTTGTTAGGGGGGTCAAAAGAGAATATTTGCCTAAACATAGGGGGTTACTTTTGTCATTTTTTTTCATAGGGGGCCAAAATCGCAACTTTTTAAAACTTAAGGGGTGAAAAATGCACTTTAGCTAAAAAATTACCGATAATGGTCATCACAAATCTAACAAATTTTCACGGATAAATATAGCATCTATTTATTTGTTTTTGAAAAAATGACTTAAAAACAAATAATATTGAATTATCCATGGATATAACAAATTTCCACGCATATTTGTTTTTTGGGACACAATATTAATAAGTGTTTAGAATACTTTTAAAACATTGTTTTTTAATTAAAAACAAAAAGGTGTAGCCAATTTTTTCTCTACAAAAAATAAATAAATTGTAACTAATCTGCACTTCCATGGATAGATGGATATAACAAATTTATTTGTTTTTTGGATGCAAAATTAATAAGTCTTTACAATACTTTTAATTCTAAACTATTATTTGTTTTTTTTAATCTACTAAGAATATATAAAATAATTATTTAAAAAAACAATATATAAAAATCAAAACTCAATAAAATTTCATAATTGTCATTTCTTAAAGCCAATATATTATCATGATAACTATAGACAAATATCTTTTTATTTGATTTTGAAGATATAAGCACATAAATTCTACAATGAGTGCAATGTAAATATACAACGGTGTTTTGGAGAAACAATAAAGTGATGTTGGTTTGATAAAAAAAAAAATATACAGTGCTGTTGATATTTTGAAAATAGTCACAAGTATTTCAAATTTTATCATATCAACTATCACATATCTTTACATAAAAAAATCTGCATGTATAAGTATATAAAATCCTCAACGAGTGCGGTGCAAATATTTAACGGTGTTTTAAATATAAAATAAAATGTTTTTTTTGAAGAAAATATAAAATAAAATGTTATTTAGTATAAACACTACATGGATGTTGATATTCTGAAAATAGTTGAGTTTCCAAAATTTCATCATATTTATTTTCTCATATATGTACATAAAAATTTATTTATGCATATATAAGCACATAAAATCGACAGCGGTACAGTGTAAACATTGAACGATGTTTTGCATATATAAAATAAAAAGTAATTCAATTGAAACAATGTATTAATGTTTATATTTTGACAATATTAATGAATTTCCACAATTTTATCGTATCAACTTTCTCATATATTTAATGCATAAAATCTGCAACGAGTGCGGTGCAAATATTGAACGGTGTTTTGCATATAAAATAAAAAGTTTTTAATAGAAAAACTACATTGATGTTGATATTTTAAAAATAATCATGAGTTTCTAAAATTTTATCATATCTATTTTCTCATATATGTACATAAAAATTTATTTATGCATATATAAGCACATAAAAATTTATTCAATATAATCACTATATTAATGCTTATATTTTGACAATATTAATGAGTTTCCACAATTTTATCATATCAAAATTCTCATATATTTTCATAATTTTTTTTTATGCAGATAAAACGTATAAAATCTACAACAGGTGCGTTGTAAACATTGAACGGTGTTTTGCATATAAAATAAAAATTATTTAATAGAAACATTATATCAATTTTTATGTTTTGAAAATAATCATGAGTTTTAAAAATATTATTTTATTAACTTTCTTATATATGTATATAAAAATTTGTTTTCGCGTACATAATAAAATAAAATCCACAACATATGCGATTCAAATATTTAACATATTTTTCTATATATAAGAAAAAAATATTCAATAGAAACATTATATTAATGTTGATAATTTCTTAAATATTTGATAATATTAAGAATATAATTATTTTCTATATGATTACCGCAAGGTTATGCGACCCGTGCAGAAGCACGGGTCTATTACTTTTTTTAAAAAGAAAATACTTTAGGGGCATTAGTTAGGAAAAATTTAGTTACGTGGAAGAACTAAGAAGGCAAAGAAAAAGTGACTGGTTGGTTAAGAAACTTGGGGAGGAGGCCCATGGTCCATGTTGAGATAGATCTCACATCATTATCAGCATCTAGGAATTGCTTGGAATGGAATAAAAGTGATATTATTATTATATTCGATATATATATGCTTTCACCCACATACACGCACGCACTGAGTGAATGAGTGAGATAACTTGGACGTCAATCTTTCTCAGTTCTTGATGACAGATGACAGACCTCACCCCTCACCCAACTCTGATAGTACCCTCTCAACCATTTCCCCCCTTCTCCTCTTCTACGTCCCGGCACCACATAATTTCCATAAACATTTTTCCATTTTGTCACAGTCACTGCTAAATTATGGCTAAGAGATCAGATTTTGCACAGAAGCTTCTCGATGATCTGCGTGTAAGGAAAGAACGAATGGCTGCTACTGCATCTCATTCTCAAAACCCAAACCAATCCTACCATTTGCCTATAGGTAGTAACATTTTCAGTTTATTATTATATATCCATTCATACAACAATTTCATCGCTTCATTTATTTTAATATCAATGAGCCATTTTATTAATCTTTTGGCACTTCTTTGCCCTTCGCTATGATAGAGCAGTGCAATTCATAGAGAAGCTGCTAAATATACTTCAACATATGAAAACTTGTGTCCAAACAAGATATTTCATCTTGCTCTACATTAATTGAGGGTGCTGGAGTTATGAGATTTCTAACTTCCACAGTATATTTAATGATATAGATCAAACAGATTCCTTTCGTTCGATGAGCTCTTAAGCATGTCTGATCGAAGATTGTCTTTTTAAGCAAATAGTATAAAATTTTAATTGTCAAAGTTTTCTTGAATGAAAACCATTAATTCAAATGAGGCATTCCCCTACCTTACTGCTAGTCTTCACTCTCATCACGGACCTTGAAATGATGAAATAAACAACAATTCTTTTTTCAACAACTAGAACTAGTTACTCCAATATACATGACTAATATTGTGATTTGAGATTTCGATGGTGTAAGGCGACGATTTACTAAACAAAACATTACGAGTACGCTCTTTCTTTTGTGTTTTTCAATACTTTATAGTATAAAAACATATGCATATGCTCTCAGTTGCTAGTAAAAAAAGAAGATTATAATATCCAATTTTGCAAAAATGCTGAAACAGATGCATATGGATACACCAAGCAAACCTACAGAGGGTCGACAAATACAAGAGCAAATGAGGTTGTAAGTAATGTTTGGTATTTTGTGTATGTATAAATAGCAGAGAGTTGTGTTGGCGGTTAAATAAAATTGTTTGGTGTCCATGTGATGCCCTGCAGGTTAGTTCCAGAAATGGGGAGACGGTGAATTGGTCAAGCAGAAGGAAGAGATCAGTAAAGAGTGCAGGAGACTTGTCAAATCAGATTATCCCATACGGGAAAGCCTTCGACAATAATGGAGGGAAACTAAGAAGGGCCGATCTGTCTATCACCAATTCAATTCTGGGTTTCCTTCACCAGATTCAAAGGGGAAGAATGGATAGAGGAAGCAACTTGGACAGGCAACTAGCTTCAACTAGCCATACCCTCTCTCTTGTACAGATAAACGAGATATCCAAAGGTGCACAGAAACTAAACCACATATTGAGAGCTTGCTGGTCCAATGGTGTTAACATGGATACATATTCATTAACTTTTGCAAAGGAACTATTACAAGGAGCAATTGATTTGGAAGAGTCGCTCGGAATGCTAGTGGATCTGCAGAAAAGTTCAGAGTTTATGATTACCTCGCAAGCACAGAATAAAAATCGAATCACACTATTAGAAGAGGAGGAGGAGGAGGTAGAAGATGAGAGGAGGATGATGGAGAAAATGCAACTGGCACGCCCAACTTTCTCATTTGACAACAAGACGCAGAGAGCAATTACAATCACTAACTCTAAGGAAACCAGAAAGATAAAAGATTCTCAGTGGAAGCGAACATCAACTAACACTGGCGGAGCTGCCGACATGTCAAACCAGATGGCCGACAAGGGAAGGATTCCAAACGTAATAGCCAAACTAATGGGACTGGACAACCTTCCTGAGAAGAAGGGTTCGGGTAATTGTAATACTGCATCATCCAAACACTCTGCCAAAGGAAGCAGCAGCACCACACTGAAGAGCAAACAAACAGACAATTTGATCAAAAACCAAAAAGTGGCTGTTGGATCCTTCAAAACCATGATGTTTGGTGGTCCAGATAAAAATTTGGTCCTCCAAAACCAAAAGTCTGCCTATTACTCTGAGTCTGAGGTGGTTGGAATAAAAGCATTGAAGGGCTTTGACAAGGCCAGCATCATCAACGGTTCTGCTCGTCAAAATTATGTTGAGGTGATGATCGGAAGGAAACAGGATCACCCACATAACAGTGGCACAGTAAAGGACAGAAGCATAAATGGCAATGATCCATTTCAAAATCTAAATAACATGCACGAAAGAAGATCACAAGTCAAACCTGCCATTCAAATTGCAAAAGAAGGACAAACAATCACAAACAAGCATATTAAGATGAGCAATGAAAAGAAGTCTCGGGACCATACCGTAGTTCAAAAGTCAATTATCTCCAAAGACGGAGGGAGAGAAATGACACCCAAGAATTCATCAAAACAATCCACCAATAATCTTCAAAAGAAGAAGAAGCAATCATTCATAAACCAACCCACACCGTTCAAGATATCACGTGGTGATCTAGATATAGTCGCATCTAATGAGAAAGTAAAAGAAATTATTAAAAGAAAGAAGTCCTCCCCAAGACATCAAGAATTTGAACGATCTAATGGAACACAAACACTAAAAGATCATAAATTCGTGGACAGCAAGAAAATAAAGCCTGAAAAGATTGAACAAATGTTGAGTAGAAGAAATGAACAAGAAGCTAGTGGTAGAGCATCTGGAAAATTGAATGTCTTAAATGGAGCAGACCAAAAAAGGTTTAGCATATTCACAGAACATGAACTGCTTCCTACTTCTACGTTATACAATTCTGGCAAGAGTGGAGATTTACAAGAATCGGCCAATGATTTGGTAAGCATTGACTTAGTAGGATCTAAAACCGCCAATTTATGTCATATGAACATAAATTACATAATATAAATCAAACAGTTACATGATATGTCTTTCACGAACTAAAATATATAACCCTTTGTTGTTGAACTTAATTTGATTTATAGCAATACCAAGCTGTGCAACTGATAGGAACCAATTTGCAAGATCAAGCTGTTCCTGAGGCAGCACATGAGGGATTCAAGACCAGTGAAGTTGCATACCATAAAAGAAAAACAAATGGTGAGTATAACTAACTAAACACGGATGAATGGAAACAACTTGAGTTCTAGGTTTTACCTAGTTTGTTTAATATCACAGGAGTTCAAGAAGACAGAATGGGCGTGAAACAACAAAATCAAAATATGAGCATCCAACAACCACTAACAGAAAGTGAAAACCATCTCAAGTGGATTTTGGTCACGAGTCAATTATTCGTCAACACTGCAGAAGCACTTTTCAGACTAAACATCCCGTTTGGTATTCTTCAAGGTAATCATCAAGACAGTCAAGACCAAAGTAGCAAGCTGATATTAGATTGCGGCTATGAAGTGATGAAAAGAAAGGGGATACGGCAGGAACTCAAAGTTCATACTTGTTCAAAAATATCATCAATCACTAGTACTGTTAACTTTATAAGATCTCTAGATGACTTGGTTAAGAAGCTGAACGAGGACATGGAGAAGATTAAATTCTACGGAAGGAAAAAGAGTAGCAAAGTTGATGTTGAGGACTACCTGCCTAAGATGCTTGAGCATGATATCTATGAAAAATGGCCAGACATAGATTGCATGTGGGATTTAGGTTGGAATGATGAGACAGCTGCATTTATCGAAAAATATGATGTTATAAGGGATACAGAAAAGCATATCCTTGGTATACTTCTGGATGAGATCACCAAAGAATATTGCACATTCAAGGAGCGCTGATTGAATATGACAACCATACTATGAAAGTTTTTTATGTTATTTGCAATACAATTTTGTTCGTAGTAAGTTTGTAACTGGTGATGAGTTCTGAACAGCAAGTTTTCATTAGAAAGCAGAGTTTCCTCCTTTATTAAGTTACTATAAAACTTTTTCCTCATGAGCTTAGCTCAGTTGGTAGGATAATGCATAATATATATAAGTTTAGGGGTTTGAACCCCGACCATCACACAAAAAAAAGTTACTATAAAACTTTAACATGGAGTAAAATCTTTTAAATTGAGTACATTTCTTGTACAATTATTTATCGACATTACTTTCTAATCGAGTAAATATGCAATTACCCATTTGAAATTGTAAGTTTCATCAATTACCCCCAAAACTTAATAAAACTTCAATTACCCCCCTGAAATTGCACAACGTTAATCAATTTTCCCCCTCCGTCAAATTCTTCTGTTAGTAAACATGACGTTTTGCAAATACCCTCCTGAAGTTTTGCACTTATGTGCAAAATGCCCCCCGAACTTGAAAATTTATATATTTTTTTTCTTATCCTTTAATTTATATACTTAATTTCTCTTTGATATTACCTATTGAAAATACTCCTAAAAACCAATGATCTATATTCGAGCGTTACTCTTTCATAACAAAGGAAGACTCGTGCTTTTTATCAGGCTCGTTTGAATAAATGTCAAACTTGAGCAATTCATTGTTCCATAAGCCAAACTGAAGCCATAAGTTCTTGCAGCATGAACATTTAGCTAGCCAATTTACGCTACCATGAATAAATTCTCACAAAAGTGCATGAATTGTTTATCTTGGAATTAAGATAGTTATCCAATCTAATTAGCATGAAGAACAAATAGAACCTCATTTATCCAATATAGTACGGTATGTTAAATTACCATATAGATAGGTTCACTCACAGTTGAATGAAATTTTAACATTATTACATATTAATTAGGGACTTCAAATGAAGTTCAATGTAAAACACATTTTTACATTTCAATTATATACACCCAAGTGCAATTATGATCATCTTCTTTACTATTTCCTTTTCCTCCTCTGTGACATCTTCTATTTCTATTTCTCCATCTGTAGAGTATACTCTAAGTTAACTATTAATTGTTTGTCATTAAAGGCTGATTGGATTGAGCTTATGCAAAACAACTAATGAAAATAAATACACTTTTATTTTTTATTCACAAGCTTGTTAAAATAGTTTATGAAAATACAATTTAGGAAGATAAAATTTTCGTTGGTAAGAACTTATGAATTAATATAAGGGTCTTGTTAACGAGTGCCCCCGAGACACTCTTTAAGGATCCCAAATTTAGTAATTATTCTTAGAAAAAAGTCAACTATTACAATTTCCAATGCATTGAATACACAACTTTTCATAAAAACTTACCATTTAAAGTGCTTAAAGAGTGTCTCGGGGGCACTCATTAACATTTCCCTTAATATAAAAGATTATTTATTTGTAAAGTTATTTTTCATAAGCTCAATCCCAATCTGGGCCCGTGTGGTTGTGGTAAATTTAATTTTTTTTTATTTTTCTACCGAAAATAGTTATTTTCACCCCTTGAACGAATAACTATCAGAATCCTTCAATGTATCAAAATTAAAAATAGTTTTTGATTGCGCGGTACATCAGTCAAAATAGTTTCTCATGTTAAAATGCTTCATTAATATCTACCAAAAAACAATGTTTCATTAATATTATCATATCAGCTCTTCTTCGATATACTTACTTAATCCATATCAATCTATATAAGTATTTACTATCATATCATTCTCTACATTAAGCGACTATTTCAACGTTATGAACTATTTTAAAATTTTGATACAATGAAAGATTATTATGGCTACTCCTACTCGTTAACATTCAGGAATAAAAATGACTATTTGTCCTTTTTTTTTAACTCTTATGTTACAAGGGAAATGGGGCCGGTAATTCGTTAGGTAAGTATACCTCATAGAACTAAGTTCTATCGAACAATTTGATATTAAATAGAGTTAATTAACCACTTGAGTTCAATCCCATATTTGGTGAATTGAATTGTTGGTCAAATACTATTTTCGGTCATTCAAGCTAGATGTTTATAACAAGTTAATCTTTTAAGTTTTGTTTTGTTACAAATGGATACTTTAAGTCATAAAATCTCTGCACTATTATCATATTTTCATCAAACTTGGTTAAAAAATGTTTATATGAATTTTAATGTTAAATTGGTAGGTCCAAACTCATCGCTCTCAAAACTAAGGTTCATAGGTGTGTTATTCATTCTTGATTTGAAAAAAAAATGATTGATTATTTGATCTATAATATTGTTAATGAAATATTTATATGCCATTTAAAAATTTAAGTATAGTTTGTCACAATACAAAAGTACAAAATGTCTATTATCTTTACCTATAATTTTAATCAAAATCAAATTATTTTTAATCAAAATTTCATAAGAACTATCATTTGTAATTTATATGCATTAGAGAAAAGCGGGGATAAATAGAATGATACTCCCTCCGTTTCTTAATAAGTGAGTTTTTTGTAAAAAAAAATATTGTCCTACAATAAATAACCTATTTCACTTTTCAATACAATATTAATTATTTTTTTCAATTATAACTCTAATTAATACTACTTTTACCACTTTCAATTTAATATATTATACTTTGCATCAAGGTTAATGATAAATACATTAATCCTTGACAAAAAAATTATTGTAATAATGACATGTAAAAGAAAGGACAAAAAAATACTGATAGAAAATATAGTTGTTGAGGAAAAATTGTAAAGAGATTAAGTACAGAATTGGATTCATATTTTGACTGTGAAAAAGGAAAATGGTGAAAGATAAAGGGAGTGAGAGTGATGTAATTGTAATGAAATGTATGGTCATCTGAAGAAGCAAGTCTCAACAGTGATGGCGGGGTTTGAGTTTCTGAGTGTGAAGCCATACACAGCTCCTTCATGGGCATCCTACCTAGATCCCATACCTTCTCATATTGTATCTCTTGCCCATCTTCCGACTCCGATTCACAGATGGAACCTTCCGAACCTGCCAGCCAATACGGAAGTGTGGCTGAAGCGCGACGATCTTTCTGGAATGCAATTGAGTGGAAACAAAGTGCGGAAATTGGAATTCTTGATGGCCGATGCAATTGCTGAATCTGCTGATTCTGTTATTACAATTGGAGGCATCCAAAGTAATCACTGTCGTGCCACTGCCGTTGCCGCTAAGTATTTGAATCTCGATCCTTTCCTTATACTCCGCACTTCTAAGCATCTCGTTGGCCAAGATCCCACCCTCACTGGCAATCTTCTTGTTGAGCGTTTGATTGGAGCTCACCTTCAACTTATATCCAAAGAAGAATATTCACAAATTGGAAGTGTCGTAAGTCTCCTCTTCCTTCTCCTTTTCCTTACTTTCTCTCACTGTTTTCATTAACTAACTCACTCCTTTCCTTTAGACACTTGCCAACCTCCTCAAAGAAAAGCTCATCAACCAAGGGAGGAGGCCATATGTTATTCCTGTTGGCGGATCAAACTCTCTCGGAACATGGTCTCTCTCTCTCTCTCTCTCTCTCTCTCTCTCTCTCTCTCTCTCTCTCTCTCTCTCCATCATTATTTACCTCTTTTCAATTTTATCTTATTTTTTCCTCTATTATTCTTTTGCATCAATTTTGAATTTCACTCGAGGGTAGGGCAGGTGAGTGAGATTGTGCAGCCTAAACCATGCTCAAGGATATGATCACTTTATCCCATATAAGTTTTTACTCAATCGGCACACATTATATATGATCCACATCTGATACTGAACCTTGGGTCTATGTATAGCTTGTCCTCTAAGTCTCCATGCAAGAGCACCTTTTTTTTACATTAAACTGATTAGTTCTCACCCAGAGACAACAAAAGATAGTAAAATCCGAAAAGTTTTCATATTTGTCTGTGGAAAAAATGTCTCGTCATAATTAATGTCATAGGTCTGACTGAGTGTATCCTGTTGCTATTAGAGATATAGGTTAGATACTAGTTAGTATTAGTATATATAGTTGCAATCATCTCATTAGAAGGGATCTCTTATCATTTGTAATATTCACTTTTATCATCAATAGAAAGTTTCTTTGAGTTTTCTCTCATTCCTTCCATGGATACCATGTTCCACAACATGGTATCAGAGCTAATCTGGTATCCACCTTGAAGGATATTTTCCGCTGCATTTTCTCGAGAAAATCCAATTTTCTCATCCCTCTCTTCTTTCTTTTCTCATTCATCTTCCTTTTTCGAAGAGAAAAACTCAAATTCCTTTTGTGTTCGGATTCAGTTCCTTTTCTTGATTTGTTCATCGATTTCCTTTTCCATATATCATCTGAATCTTTCGAATCCTTTTTCCTTGTTCGTGCAATAATGTTGTTATTGACTGAGATTTGGTGTACCCAATTCTCTTGCCTACTGTTGGAAGAATTGGTGCAACTGCATATCATATAAGGTGGCATGTGGCTAGTTTGTTCAGCAATTCGATATCAGGTTGTTTGTTGTTGAGATATCTTCTTAAAGTGGCAGATTGGTTGGTTTTGGTTGCATTCTATTTTGCTTGATTGCCTTCAATTTGTTCCTGGAGTGTTGATGAAGTTTTTCCTGCTACTCTTTTGTTCATTGACTCTGTACTATTGGAGATTGGTACCTATTTGTTATCTCTCTGTTTAGTGCTACTGTTGATTGCATTATGCAAGTGGCAGCACCCTTTGAAGAGAAAATTTGGTTGTCAAATTTTGGGCAGTCCTTCTACAGGTTGCATTTTTTTTTTTTGTCTCGGCTCGGCATTGGAGGGCATCTCTTTTTATATCTCTTGGAACCTTGGTCTTGTTGCTTCATGGTACCTTTGGTGTGAAGTTTGTTCAACATATGACCTCCTTCCATTGTAGATTTAGGCCCTTCCTTGCACTTCTTTTTCTTTTAGATATCATCATTGATTTTGGATATCCTTGTCTTGTGCTTCTATTCATGATGGATCAGCCATGTTGATAAGCTTCCGTCATGAATGGTTAAGCGTTGCTGTGCTTCTATCTTGAGTGATTGAGAACTCTTGATGGTTAAGCGTTGTGCCTTTTATGGCTTTGTGGATGTTGGCTTCTACCGGATGGTGGTTAAGCGTTGTTTTGTTGCTTCTTCCTCCAAGTGGTTACACCTTGAGTTGTGGTTTCCTCTTGTTGGATAAGCATTTGGTTGTTGCTATGCTCTTGGCCGATGTATTTCCGGCATCTCTCCTTGTATTTTCATTTGCTTGATGTATTTCCTTGTATTTTCTCATCCCAAGTTGGAAGTGTTTTGAACACCTTCCAACTTGCGGGGGACTATTAGAGATATAGGTTAGATACTAGTTAGTATTAGTATATATAGTTGTAATCATCTCATTAGAAGGGATCTCTTATCATTTGTAATATTCACTTTTATCATCAATAGAAAGTTTCTTTGAGTTTTCTCTCATTCCTTCCATGGATGCCATGTTTCCTAACAGTTGCCACTAGTCTAGTCTTGTATCGATCAAGAGTACCATGTGATTTGTGCTTGACTATATACACTGGCAACCAAGAAGTTTCTTTCCTCTTTGTCTCTCAACAATCTCCCAATCTCCAATTCTTTCAAGTGCTTTCATCTCCTCATCCATAGATTGGGCCTTAAATTTTATTTTTTAATGCTTCTTGAACAAATGTCATAAGACTTTTTTTTAGCAACTTGAAAAAATGTCACACTTCAAGATTCAATGTATTTTGGTAAAAACGAAGGAGGAAACACAAACATATTTTTCAGAAAATGGAGGATGCTCAAGATACTTGTGTTGAAGCCAAATTCGTGAGGCAGGAGAGGAAGACTATAATGGAAGCTGGAAGACAACCTGCAGTCCATCTTGTTTGTCAAACAAGTAGCATAACCCTCCTTTTTCTTTAACAGCTCTATTGTCCTCCCCCTAAGTAAGATCCTAAAAAATACAATGATAAGTGGAAATTTTTACTCTACAGTTCTAATCACAAGTAAGCTTATGAATAGATATTATGTTATTACTAATCACAAGTAAGCTTATGAATAGATTATATGTTATTAGAGAGTGTCGGAACATGAAAAACAATTTGTAATTTGAATGAAGGTTTCAAGTAAATATTTCCAAGCCAACAACAAGAGCACGAGAACTACCAGCAATACCATAATAATGAATACTTGGAGTGAAATCATAAGAGGAAAACAATGTATATGATCAGTGGCACAAGAGTCAAGAATCCAAACATTCTTGGGGATAGTAGTCAATAGCAGCCGATAGCGGCCGCGCATAGCGTAGCAGCGACAAACCGCTACGCTAATCTTCATAGCGGTGCGGCATGAGATAGTGGCCGCTTCAACCACTATTTGATTTTAGTTGAAAATTTTTAATTTGACACTATTTTTAAAACATTTTGTATGGTTTCCAAATTTCTAAATTGATTTTAGGGCATTTTTGGGATTTTTAAAACCAAATTGACTCAGTTGTACGGTTTCTCTGTTCTTTTTTTCTTCCTCTGTTTTCTTTTGTTTTATGGTTTCTCTTGTTTTATGATTTTTTTTATTTGTTCCTCTATATTTTGTTTTTTGGTGTTTTGATTTATGAATGTCTCATGAGATTTGAGTGTTACATTTAATTTTATATTAAATATAAGTTTTTTTTTTAGAAATATGTAAGTTTGTTTATACTTTATACCATTATTCATGTAATTTATTCAAAAAATAATCAAATATCGGTGATCGCTATTTGTCATACCGCTATACGCCAACTTGATATCCCACTTTTGTGGTCGGCCTCTACGCACCGCTACCCGAGATTGACTACTATGTTGAATTTTGATTAAGACTTTTGATATTATGTTGGAGACTTGAAAGCTTTCATAAGATTTGGGTGTTTTGTATGATTTATGAATGATTCATGAGATTTGAATGTTGTATTTAATTTTATATTAGATATATGTTTGTTTATAATTTATAGTATTATTTACGTAATTTGTCAAAAAAGTTATCAAATAGCGGTCATAGCGCTATGCGCTATTCCGCTATAGCATTTTTGGGGTCGGCCGCTACGCGCCGCTATCCGCAATTGACTACTCATAGAACCATAACAGTCAAGGATCGACAGCACAAACACTTGCGTATCATTGCTACAGAACAAGATACAAGATACAAAAGGTTTACTAGAGTCGAATGGAGACTTCAGACGACCAACTCCTCCTTCAGTGTCATAAGCCAATATGGCAAAATGTGCTCAGTTTTAATGTTTATCCTTGAAGCCTCGAACTCGGCTAAGAATATGCTCATTCCTATGTAGTTTGGTGAATTATTATGCCCTGTCCTTTTGCTCTGCCCACAAGAGAATTTGCCGTGACTAGATTTGGATTTTTGACCTCTGTATACTTGTTTTTCCTGCTGCTAATGTCGACCGATCAGAGTGCTTCTCACCAAGCATGACATGTTGGCGTAAATTCTCACTGCAAACAGTGTAAAATACTTAAGTATGGGTCAGAAGTTTTACTTTGCTAAAATATGCACCCGTATGAGTCAACCTGAATGCTCAACCCTGACTGACAAGAACTCAAAGACCCTATCTCACTCAATGAAGGTGTTTAGAGTGGTAGTATCCTTGCTGCACTCCATCTTCAAATTTTGGTACTGATCCAACTCAAGCTGAAGTCCATTGATAATTTTCAAATACATTGTATCCAAAGACTTCCTTGCTTAGTGTTGAAGATTTTCATTTTCAAGGCATAACAAGTGGAAAGAGGAGGTAGATTGTGGACCCTGTTGGTGCGCACAGAGGAAGAGTTGTCATCACCCACAATAGATTCTGCCATTGAAAAATAACAGAAACACATTAGCTACTGATGAAAGGAATAAAAGCGGTAAAAAATTACCCACAAAAAGTAACTCAGAATATTGTTTTGACCTCCAAAGACGAGGCGGTAACAAGAAAACTTGGAAAATTTTGTGGCGGACGGCAGGGCATCGCATGGATGCCACGCGTCGGAAACGGAAGTCTATTGTGGCGGTGCATGTTGGTGCGTCTGCTGGGCTCTGGGACCACTCACTTATGAGATGTAGCCGGTGGATATGACAAACATCTGGATGTGGTTGCTGGCGCGAAAGCAATGGCTGACAGCGGTAAACGGTGGCTGTGTGCAACAAACAACAACGGACAAGAACTTGTTTGACCAACAGGAAATAAATGGGTACCAAATGTCCCAAAGGGCTACCAAGAAGGCAGCAAAGAAAGACCATAATGTAGGCGGCTAGGATTTTTATGCAGGAGCAAGGCCCTCTAAATCAGGAGCTCCTGATATCATGTGAAAAAATATTTCTGATATAATTTCAGTTGTGCATATGATATTCTATCTCTCTTGATAGTGGCCACCCACAATGTTGAACTCTCTAAATTTCATGCTCCAAATGTGCTATGTTCGGTGTGTATGTCAGAAGGGGAATATTGGACCAGACATAAGCTAGGTATATGGCCAAACTCCTTTCAAATCAATGGTTCTTTTATCAAAGGAATGTATACTCTGCGACTGGTTCTTTTACCATTATTTACTCTATGTTTTCAAATCAAGCAAACAAAACCAATTCTTTGTAATTCAATGTCAGGTTAGACCATGATATCAACTTTTAAAAACCAATTCTTCATATACTTGTGGTGTACTAAGGAATGAATTGAAGAAATTGAAATATCTACTCTTTATCTTCCGCTGTTGGTCAGAGCAAGTCAGCAAGATTGATCTAAAAATTCTTGTTATTGTTCTTCATGTTATTTGTACTTAGGCTTTGTTAGCAGGATAATCTTTTACTATGGTCTAGATACACTCTTCATCCAACATCCTAATATTTTTATACTCGAAAAATTGGTGAGGGTCTTGGGGACTGGAAGTTTTGAACTGCATAATTCCCAAGTCCTGATTTCAGATCCAACGATAGAAACCAAGCTTGTCGCCACCAAGCGGGATCTGCTTGATCGTAGATACTTTTACTTTGTTTTTATTATTTGACATTCTTATTGTAAAATTTGTAATTCAGACACACTATTCTCTATTTTTAGCAATATACAATATTACATTCAAAGCTAATTGATATGATACATCAGCTCTTATCCGAATAGCATCAATCTATGATTCTATATTGCTAAAGGATCGATTCAAATCCTATTACAATAAATACAAAGAAATTGATTCTACCACTGATTAAATTATTCTACTCAGGGGCTACATAGAGGCAGTAAGGGAAATTGAGCTGCAGATTCAAAGTGGAACAAGCAATGTCAAGTTTGATGATATTGTTGTGGCTTGTGGCAGGTTCTGGTCTACTTGATTTATTTATATTTTCCTTAGCAACCATCCGTTTCCACTTCATTTGATTCTCTTTATATTGGAGGAGTTTGTTTCTATAACTTTTAGGCATCTTATAGTTTGCATGATGTATTCTAGAACAAATACCGAATACCGTTTGAAAGTGTGGATTTAATATAAAAAATCAAGATTTGGCCATGAAAATTTGTACGTTAGTGCTTTGATTTTGCAATTTACAACCAAACTCCCCGGTGAATGTGAGCTTAAGCTGTGTTATGATGAAAGAGCATTATCTATTAAACCATGAAGTACATTTTCATCTACTTAAACAACCTACGTTTGTTAATTTCCAGCGGAGGCACAATTGCTGGTTTAGCACTGGGTTCATCATTGAGTACCTTGAAAGCAAGGGTATGCCTTCTGCTTAGATGACTCACATAGTCCAATTTTTCACATGATGCTTATACCATTTAGGTGCTACCTGCAGGTGCATGCATTCTCCGTTTGTGATGACCCGGATTACTTCCACAACTTTGTTCAAGGCTTGCTTGACGGACTCAAAGCTGGTGTTAGCTCCAGAGATATTGTCCACATACAAAATGTGAGTGTATTTCTAAAATGGTAATGAACAGAAGGATAGTGAACAGAAGGTCTTTTCTGACCTTTAAGATGTCTATGGTTCTTTTTGTGAAAATATACACATACTGGTTCTTATTGAGAAAATCAAGGATCACACTCCAGCAGACATAATGTGCTTGTGTGACTGACAAGTCATAACATGAAGGTTCCTAAAACACATGTCTGTGGTCTGAAAAACTTACTTCATCATCTGGCTTTGCAATGCTTTTTTACTGATGATGAAAATTCAACTGCTTACAGGCCAAGGGTCTTGGCTATGCAATGAACACTTCTGAGGAGCTTAATTTTGTAAAAGAAGTTGCTGAAGCTACAGGTGTTGTTCTTGACCCGGTATACAGGTATTTATTCGACCCACTTTGTATATTGCTCTTTTGGATCCATTAAAACTACGGTGTCTTTTTTCTTCCACAAACAAAAGGCCATTTATTGTGCATCACACGAATATCTTTCCATTTATTGTGGATCTTTACCTTATATCCTCTTAATGGTTTAATCTACAGTTTTGTATGGGTTTGTGATCATTAATTCCTTCATATTGTTTCCTTAGAGCATCTTTAATGGGTTGAACTAAAGTGGGTAAACTCAATGTTTTAAATCCCGGATTGGTGATCGACCTGGTCAAGGCACCGGGTCACTGGGTTACTGGTCAAACCAGTGGGTCACTGGTCGGACCACATGACTATTGACCCGGTCTATATTTATGACCAAAAATTACATTATGAATGAAATTTTGATAAAAAAAATCCTGTCATTTTTTTTTTCTATTTAAAGTTCGTACGTTAAAAGAAATTATATTCACAGCTGCAAGTTTGCAAGTTAATTTCTTAACTGCAGCACAATTCAAGCTAATTCCAATCCAAATTCAAATTAGCTCATACATTAAACAATATTATTGCATAAAAAACCTCATAAATAATAAGTTCTAATTCAGTTTCCATCTTTAAAACATAGCATGGAAATCAAAATATAATAGACTTACAAACCCAAGTAAGTTGCATAGTCAACAAAAAACGGAAACTCAAATAAGTTGTAACAATTCACTAATCAATAAACTATTTTTGCCCACATCTTCATCGGTTGAGATGGGAGAGAAGAACAACGGTTGAAAATGACATTTGAGTTGAGAGTATGTGTTATTGCCTTTTTATTAAAAAAATAAATAAATGGAAAAACAGGTCGGGTGGGCTAAACTGGTTCAGCGGTCGGCCCACTGACACGGACAGGTCACACCGGGTTTCAGCGGGTTTAATTGCATATCCGGTCCAGCAGCCTGCCCCAACCGTTGCACCTTTCGGTTCGCGGACCAACCGGTCCGACCGGCCAGGTCGGTCCGGATTTTAAAACACTGGGTAAACTATGTTGATTTTTGTGGGGTCAAATTGTTATTTAGGATTTAACCAATCCATGGTTGATCTAAGTAGTTTTTACTTTAATGGTGGTTGTTTATTAGGAACTCAAACTTGACCCTACATGTTTATATTTTATTGTTTGCAATTAGTTTTTATTCAAAACTAATATGAATTTAACTATTTTATTTAATTAAAATGCATACAAATATTAATTATTAAAGTTGTAGAAAAAAATATTTTAATAAACTTTACCTAAACAAAATGTAAATAATAATAAATATATAAAATTAAAAGTGATGCAAAGCACACAACAATAATGCATAAAATCTACATTTTTAATGGTATGATTATAGAAGATTGAAAGAAAACAAAAGAATAAAATTATAGAAGGTGAAATTGTATGTAAAACAAATATAAGTTTTTTTGACAAAAAAATCGTACTACAATATCTATAGAAAGATAAAAATGCTCATATTAGCTTCTTTTTTTTTAAAGGAACACATCCATTATTGTGTTGATGTGTAAAAATTACGAACAATAGTTTTTATGGAATATTGATTAAAATTATTTTGATTTTGATTAAAATTATAGGTATAGATAATAGATAATTTGCACTTTCATATTGTATCAAACTATGCTTATATTTTCCAATAATACTAACAATATAGCAAATATAATATAAATTTTAATTTTTTTGAATAACATCAACAGAATTGAATTCTTATAGTCAAAATTTGCTTAAGTGTATAATTGGAAGGAGAAAAAGTCAACCCAAAACGGTCTCTTTTCTTTATAGATGAAATAGCCATTGGCTATTATAAAAAAAAATAATGATATAAAAAAATAATAATATTTAATGTTTAAGATTTTTTTATCAATGCTTGAGATTATTTATTTTTAGGTTGCTTCTATAGTTGGTGTACACTAACTTTTAATTCACCCAAATGCAAGTTTTATATAGTTGCCATCATTTATAAGAAATTTAGGCAGTGAACCAAACATGATATAAAAGGGAAAAGAAAAGTTTGATCAGGAGACTTAAACGTAATTAGATGTCTATCATTGAATATTACTGATTTTATTTAACTTAATATTGTTTATTCCTTCTCAGCGGTAAGGCTGCTTATGCAATGCTGAAAGATATGAATGAAAATCCAAAGAAATGGGAAGGAAGGAAGATCCTCTTCGTACATACAGGTGGCCTATTAGGATTGTATGACAAGGTCGATCAGCTGGGTTCCTTTGTAGGGAATTGGCAACGAATGGATGTTAATAAATCTGTTCCCAGGCAAGATGGAATTGGAAAGATGTTCTAGAGAAAGAAAGTAAAACCCTTGTTATTTGCATCTATGTCTGTATAAATATATCTTGCTCCAAATAAGTTTTACTTTTATTGCAGTGCTTACACACTGAATCCTGATGTTGACATAATGATAATAAAAATGCCCAAAAAGAAAACGACGTCTGTAATATCCCACTCGACGATTATTGGAATAACACCAGTCAAACGTGTCAAAGAACAAATGCTCACAGAAAACAAGTACGACGAAGAATGTTTTATGATGCAATGTCGGTAGTTACACGCAGGTTCAGTTACCAGTGTCAAGTAGAACACGTTTAAGACAAAGGGCAATTCAGTATTTTCACGTGGAGGGTACTTAAGTGTGTTTTGTCCCAAAACTTTCATTTGTAGTGGTGACATTCTCTCACTAGGTTTGCAAATCAGAAATTGCTCTCTCCCTTTCTCTATGTGTTGCCCTCCCTCTCTTCTCCAACACTTTCTAAAGATTGATCCAACCTTGATTCAAGTTAAACAATGTTCCTTCATGATATCATAAGTACATGGAAGTTTGGTTCTCATTGATTTCACTCTTTGCATCACAAGAACAAGATTGAGGGAGCTAGGGTTTGGATTGCATGTATATGGATCAAAGCTTAGAGTTGTGGCAGATGGCTGGTTTTGAAGTGAGTTCTTCTTAAGTCACGCAGCGTGACTTAACTAACACCGCGTGACTTAAGTCACACAGAGGGATATAAGGTGCGTGAGTTAACTCAGGCAGGGGTATAATGGTCAATCCAGTTGGGTGCGAGTTAATTTTGTTGGGTAAAAAGCAGATTCAATGAACTAGTATACTAGATTGGACTCTCTTCATGGACTTAAGTTCTACCAATTGGTGCTTACATTGAGATTTTGACCACAAAAAAAGCCACCTATAGGCTGGATTAAGGTGCTCCACCGAACACTGATAGGTGATTGCCGCAAAAAAAGGAAAGGGCTACCATCGGGTTAGCGTCGATGGAGTGAAAACCGTCGTGAACGTTGACTCTTAAAGGGCATGACAATGTTAGAAGTTCCATATCGAGTAGATAAAAGTGCCACGAGGTTCTTCCACCTAGTAAATTAGTCTATTAAGTTGAGCTCTCTTCACAAGTTTAAGTCCTAACAATCATATAAATTAAGTTTGTGTCTTTTGCCATTTTGGAGCCAACCCACTGCCAACCTCTAAATCCAAACAGGAAACAAACACATAACAACAACTTTCATTGAATACCATGGAAATCAGGAGAAAATGGTATGGGATGAAATGAATATTTTCCATTTCATTCAATTCATTTTTTACAAATAAAAGTAATGAAATCTAACTAAAACCATTTTATTCCATCATATCCTATATGATTGTTGAAATTGATTAATCCTTTTTGATCTTACGTGATCAAGATGTGGAGGTCGATATTGAACAATTGTCGAGATTGATGTTGGAGGTGATACTAAATTTAAAGATAATGACATCATAAAACTAAATTTAAAGACAAAATCAAACAAATGACGTCCAAAGGCTAAAAAATTGTGACTTTTGGGGGATCTTACATTGAATTTGATCATCACATTAGAGTACGAGAATCTGTACAAGTGAGTTTGACACTACATTTTCACCATACTCCTTAAAACATTAAGTATAGGGGTCTTATCACTTAATTGTTGCTCAAATCCACAATTGCATACAATGTAAAACTTTAACTCACATCTGCCATCGGAAACCACTTCTACTTCCCTAGAAAGTTGAACCAGACTATAATACCGTCGTTGAACCTTATAAGGGAGCCAACAGTGAATAGAGAACGACCACACCAATGAAAATAATATCACATCTTCATCCAATATTTAAACTATGAAAAAATTTGTCGCGACCCAAAATTCAATATCGTGACCGGCGCACGAACTAGAGCATCCTAGTCCGGCAAGCCTATTGACGACACTTGACAAACTATAATTTAACAATTTTCAAATTCACTTTCACTTAAAATGATATCCACTGAAATTTCGACAGAGTATCCTCTATATTTTGAATACTTCCCAAGATATGAATTTTGTCTATATACTTGTATTATCAGCAGAATCTCAAAGTGACATAACTAGATGTTTATACAGCTCAAAACAAAACATTTGTCGACTACCAATAGCTGCAGATACATCGACCATTCAGTTTATACATAGAGGAGACCTACCAAAAGAATGACATTGACAGATCTTTAACTCTGCTACAAGCTTTCTACGC
>Ga0228711_1003842_pt1 | contig 23296 bp, 14 predicted proteins | sample MedpolnodulmetaG_2_FD_177996 | JGI IMG/M metagenome (GOLD analysis project Ga0228711, IMG submission 177996) | Root nodule microbial communities from Medicago polymorpha collected in Santa Monica, California, United States - brown nodules | ecosystem: Host-associated > Plants > Roots > Nodule...
TTAAAAGCCAAACTAGCTCACTGAAATGCCAAGTACACTCTTATTTGCTAGTAAGCCATCTAGGTTTTACCAATATATCTGAGCAAAAAAAAACAGAATCTCTGGGCACTGCTCACGACGTTTAGCATTTTATTCATTATTGCATACTTTGTAGTAATTGAATTACATGTGCTGTGTGAGCATGTTGTGAATTTTGATACATTCTAGGTTGCCAAGGGACTTATGATTTATTGTGGGTTTAAGATTTTCTTGGGTGGATTAGTGATAGACACTAACTGGATTGAAGGCTCTCCAACACCGAGTATATGTGTGGGTGAATAGAGTTTCAAAGCCATTGCACTTCAAGTTAATAATGGTTGGGTGGATGCTGTGAGAGGCTCCTGCAAGAGTAAGGAGTTTGCTTCGATGTGTTTCAGGACCAATTCAAGGAACGAAGAATTAGCTTGGATTTTGATGGCTTAAATTCTTAATTAAGGTTGCTGGAGAAATGGAATCTGGTTGATTGTTAAACAGAAAAAAAATGGATAAAAGATGAGATAGGAAGAAAACCTTGAGTTTACACTTAGCTGGGATCTCTTAGTCCTTAGGCATCACCCATCCATTGTAACACCTATAAAATAAAACCCATTCTCGAGTACAACCAAAGCCCAGGAAAGATTAGAACTATTAAGACTCCCGTATGACTGAAAATAAAAAAAAAGAAGAAGCTAGATCTATGAAATAACAATTAGCCGTGAGTAACCATTCTAAACCATGTATTTTTTATAATTTGTATTGATAACTTACCTTTTCTCGCGTCTGAGTAAAGCACTTAAAATGCCTTCTTTTCTAGATTTTTGAGAAGCATGTTTTTTTAAAAAGAAGAAAAGAAAAAAACATGTTTTTTAACTAAATTGATTTTTTTCCTCTTCAAAAAAGTGCAAACATAGACGCCCTCCAAAGAAAATACACCCATCGCCAGCTTAACATATCCCCCCTCTAAATAAATGGGTCACTTACCCTCCTCAATTTCCTCTCCCTTCATATCTTTTTAAATTTAGGGTTTTTTTATGCTGGAGTTTCAACTTGTTAATTTATTTTTGATCATCTACATTCTGAAACATTACATTTTTCGGTTATGAAATCCATTCTGCTGTGACAATATTCTCTTAATTTATTATTTCTGATAGGATGAAAGAAACAAGGACAAAGAAACAATCTGAGATTTCATCATGGCTTAATAAAAGCCGTAAGCTTGAAAAGGAAAGAGTATTGCAGCTCTCGAAGATTTTTGAGGAGCAGGTTTTTCACTTATCTCGCGCCTTTAATATGTTGCAACATTGTTTCAGTTATTTTTTGCATTTTATGTATGTAATCAATATTATGTGATCTAAAATTATATAGGACAACATCGCAGTAGAGGGAAGTGACGACGAGGATACGACACATCACACTGGTACATTTCTTTCTCTTTTACTCTATCCTATAAAGTTATGTGTTCTGTAATTTCTGAAGTCTCAAGGCTTCCGCCTTCTATTTATACAACTATTAAGAGTTAGTTCACAAAAGTGGGACAAGTTTCCTAAGAAACTGAAGCTTATACATGCAAACAGAAGAGACAGCTCCTAGCACTTGTCTAAAACATTAATAAACTGGGGTATACAATAGAAACAGAAGAGTATGCAATACAGAACAGAAAAGTGTTTGCACTTCTTTATACTCTTAACATTGAAAAGCTATTTATTGATAGCAGAGAGCCAGAGACTAGTGAGTGACTATTTGTAACAGACTTTGAACCACCCAAGCTGTAACAGCTTAAGTTACAGAACTAACTTATTTAAGCCTATGTATTCTGTAAGATTGAAACCAATGATGAAAGGATTGCTAATAAAAAATCCACGTATATGGAAGTTTGTAACTTAGTATTGTAACCATCATGTTCTATTGGTTTTACTGGCTCTGGACCTGTTTAACTGGTTCATTATCACTGGCTCTTCAACTAGTTGTTTTTTTGGGTTAACATATTGGACTTGTTTGTAACTTAGTATGCATATGGAACCAACATTATAGTTTAAAGCACTGAACTTTATACAACTGCCCAACGCAACGTGACATTTTGTTATTCCCTTGGAGGTTAAGAATCTGTTTGATTGCTGTAAATCTGATTGGTAATATATACTTGTGTGCTGAATATCATACAGATCACCTGGCGGGGGTCAAAGTTCTTCATGGCCTTGACAAAGTTGCGGAAGGTGGTACTGTAGTTCTGACTATCAGAGATCAGCCCATACTTGCTGATGGTGATATTAATGAAGGTACAATTGCTTGGTGATCTTCTTATGTTATTCCCATTTGAATTATGTGAGCTGTTGTGTATCACCGTAAAATAATTTATTTTTCTCACATGCCAGACGTTGATATGCTTGAAAATGTGGAAATCGGAGAACAAAAACGTCGGGATGATGCTTATAAAGCTGCAAAAAAGAAAACTGGCATATATGATGATAAGTAAGATGATCATTACTATCACCCTTTTTCTGATAGAAATAATGTAAATAGAAACTGAAATGTTCATTCTGATGAAGTATGCCTATCAATTTCAGGTTCAATGATGACCCCTCCTCGGAAAAGAAAATACTTCCAAAATATGATGATCCAGCTGCTGAAGAGGTTTGCTGCTCATTGTTTCTTCTTACATTCCAAAGCAAAAAGTATCGAGCAAGGTAGTTTTTGTGAATGCTTATACTCATCTAAGTTTTTTTGTTCAGGGTTTAACTTTGGATGAAAGAGGAAGATTCTCAGGCGAAGCTGAAAAGAGACTTGAAGAGGTCAGGATTTTATTTTCTATTTATTTTTTTATGAACTACTTTACAAGAAAGTAAACATGGAGCTTGAATTTTTCTACAGATATGAAATTTCCATGGTTGTGAGCTTTCCATGATTGATAATAGGACAGTATGATATCATTTTTCCATTTAATGGATCCCGCATAGGGGGAAAAACCCTTTTGTTGTTATTGTTGCATAAGCTTCCTGTGATCAGAACATTGATTACAAACTTTCTTCTTGTTGTTTGTGCTTTCTGTGATCAGAATATTATTGTCTACGACTTCCTATCTCTGATTGTTTTCCTACTATTTTCCTCTTCAAATTGCTCCTTAGAATTTTATTGAATTAGCTACATGAATATGTCATACAATCACATGTTTTCCTCTTTTATTATTTGACTGGGGGGTATCTTCTTTTCCTATTAACAGCTCCGGAGAAGGTTAACTGGTGGTTCCACTAATAACTTTGAAGACCTTACTTCATCTGGAAAGGTATCCTCAGATTACTATTCTCACGAAGAAATGCTTCAATTTAAGAAGCCCAAGAAGAAAAAGTCCCTACGGAAGAAAGATAAGCTGGACATTAATGCCCTTGAAGCTGAAGCTGTCTCTTCAGGATTGGGTATTGGTGACCTTGGTTCTCGGAAAGATGGGAAGAGGCAAGCCATCAAAGATGAACAAGAAAGATTGGCAGCTGAAATGAGAAGTAATGCTTACCAGACTGCTTATGCTAAAGCAGATGAGGCCTCCAAATTACTTCGTCCAGAACAATCTCCGGTTGTTAAAGCAAAGGAAGATGAAACTCCAGTTTTTGCAGATGATGACGAGGATCTTCGTAAATCCTTAGAGAAAGCAAGACGGCTAGCTCTTAAGAAACAGGAAGAGAAAGGAGCATCTGGCCCTCAAGCTATTGCTTTACTTGCCAGCTTAAATCCTAGTAATGAGAATGTTGATGATCAAAATGCTGCAGCTGGAGAGTCAAGAGAAAACAAGGTGGTCTTTACAGAGATGGAAGAATTTGTCTGGGGTCTTCACATTGATGAAGGTAAGTTTTTATCTGATAATTGTTTTTTTTCTTTCCAAATAAAGAAGTTCATACTATCTTGACAATATGAAGTTCATACTGCTCTGATTAAATGTAAAAGTGAATCATCATCTTTTAATAACACTTCTTTGTAAGCTAGCAGGTAAATGTTGTATTTTATCACAAGTTAGTATGGACTTATATTATGTAGTTATTTGATTGTTGAAATCAGCTGTTTCTTTTTGCAATAATCTCTTTAATCTGTACTTCGCACTTCTATTTCAATGGCACGAATATTTGATGGTTGCGTAATCTTTCGTTACTTTATAGTTGGATATAACTGTTGGTGTAGATAGTATATACAAGGGATGCTGATAAGTAGGTATAACTTTCTCGTGTTGCTTTTCTATTTTTCAGAAGCACGTAGGCCAGATGGTGAAGATGTTTTCATGGAAGATGACGAAGAGGCACCTGTTCCTGTTGAGGAAAAGAAAGACGAGGCTGGTGGGTGGACTGAAGTTAATGAAACTCAAATAGACGAGCAGCCCAACTCAGAAGACAAGGAGGAGATAGTTCCTGATGAAACTATACATGAAGTTGCTGTAGGGAAAGGACTGTCTGGAGCATTGAAACTGCTTAAAGATCGAGGAACACTTAAAGAAAGCGTTGAATGGGGTGGCAGAAACATGGATAAGAAAAAAAGCAAATTGGTTGGGATTGTAGAGGATGAAGGAAAGGAAGCACCAAATAAAAAGGAGATTCACATTGAGAGGACAGATGAGTTTGGGAGAATTGTAAGTCTTCCATGTTTGTTTACCTCATTTTTTTATCATATTTAGTTTTTACTATTCTACTTAGTTCATATTATATTGTTTATTTAATTTTTGATTGCTGCATCCACATTTTTGCATTTATGAATGACCATTCGAAGACATAGGCTGTGTATAAAATGCAAATGAAGTAGTAAATGAGTGTGTTTATATGACTTAATAGAGTGATAAAGGCTAATGGGAGCACCTAAACTCAACTGAATGGGGTAATTACCTTTGGGTTAGTCTGTCTTTTTTTTTTTTACAATTTACTCATCAGGCATGCATAGGAGAAAGAGAGGGAGGTAGAAAGAGAGTCTGAGACAAGAAGCAAAACTAACAAAAAAATAAAGTGGTAGTAGTCTATGGAGACAAGAAATTATAGGTTGTTTGATCACCTCCTCTTTGCTACAGCGCAACAGTTCAAGTTGTTGTGTGGCTAGGTGGTCGTGGTTCAAACCTTGAATTATCCTCTTGCAAATGCATGGTAATGCCACATACAAATTACAGTAGAATCATAAGGGTCAAACTTTTATCTAGATCCTACCGGCTGTTATGGCGAGGGCTTCAAAGTACTAAGATGCCCTCTTTGCTTCCACTTTCCTCACTAAACTTGTTTGTATACTTGGGTTTGAAGAATTTTTCATTATTTTTGTATGGGCTTTATAGGTATATCTAGTTTTCTTGTAATAGCAAAAAAAAGGTGATATCTGTTGTGGTTTGGAATATTAAGAGTAATACACCTTTAGTCTGAAGATTTGACTTGCATGCTTTTGTATATATTGTTTCCATGGGTTTGGGGGTGTTTAATGACTATAATATTTAATTGTATTCTGTATCTTGAAACTTCAAGATACTCGCCTGCAATGAATTTTTAATCAATGTTGGTATCATTCATTTCTAATTTCAGTTTTCACATTATAGTGGAATGTTGCTCATCCTTGATTACCTTGTTCTTTTGTTGCTTCCAGTTGACTCCTAAGGAAGCCTTTCGGATAATTTCTCATAAGTTCCATGGTAAAGGACCTGGCAAAATGAAGCAGGAAAAGCGTATGAAACAATTTTACGAAGAATTGAAATTGAAACAAATGAAGAGTTCAGATACACCATCAATGTCTGTGGAGAGAATGAGGGAAGCTCAAGCTCGTAACAAGACACCCTATCTTGTTCTTAGTGGTCATGTTAAAGCAGGGTATGTTTTTAACTTCACAAACGTATTACTCTTGAAGTTTTCGTAGACATAAAATAAATGCTTACATTTGATTTAGTGAGATACTAGGATTAATACACCATTATGTGATTTTCTGATAAAAATTGGGGCTGTCATATGTGGGACATGCTTTTTACATCAAAGACTATTTTCTATCCACCTTAAAGCACTGTACTATCTTTCCATCCATGTCAACGTTTTGGACTAAAGAATCTTATTACTTATGAGCTGCAACACCATTTTAGTGATCCATAGCTTGCGCTACTGACTACAGTAAGAGACAGACATACAGTAGATATGATTTGATTGTGCTGAGTAATTCCTTGTTTTTCCCATTTTTGATTATCAGATTGCTGGTCCATATCTGTTTCCCATTTTGCTGCACTTCTTCCCAAAAGTTTGTAGGGTTTTTTGAAAATTGTTTGGGTAATTTTTTCTCTTTTAGGATTCATATATTAAACCAGTTGACATGAACATTAATGCCAATAAGTGGTATGTTGTGTTCATATCTGAATACCACAACATCAAGAACAACCACTACCACCAAGCCTTTTTCCACTAGGTGTTTTCAACTACACAGACATACAATTTCATTTATCTTTACACTTACTGCATGATAAAGCATTTGTCCGTTTCATCTACCTTACTTGAATCCTATGGTTTCCATCTGCCTTTATCTCTCCCCTTCATTTTGAAAAGCATAATGGAACTTTTCTTTTATGTTGGTGATAGCCGTAGAGTACTATGTTGGTAAGATATAAAACTTTCGTACGGTACAATATACTGTGCCGAAAAGTACAATATACTGTATTTTGCAAATTTATGGAAGTCTAAAAGATAATAATAAAATAAATCACTAAACTTATCCTCTCCCTTTTCCTTGTTTTTAGTTTATATGCTAATGTATGTGTTTGTTTTTTTATTGGCAGACAAACTAGTGACCCGAAAAGTGGCTTTGCTACAGTTGAGAAAGATCTTCCTGGAGGCTTGACACCTATGCTTGGTGATCGGAAGGTAATTTGGATAGGCTTTGAGAAAAGTGTTCTTTACATGTCTTTTTTAAATAAGTTGCTTCAACTTATGAGGAAAGTACTAAAACTACTTTTTTTTTCGGCGGGTTTAAGCTTTTATTTGAAAAACTTAATTAACATAATTTATCATAAAACAAAAACATTAATTAAACAAAATCTAAAAGCACAAGCAAACAAACCCTTTGATATTTTTGAAGACTAGGATAGGAAGGATTGGTCAATAGGCAAGTGTTGTTTAAATAAATAGCAATGGTTTATAGCAGGTATATCATCTGAATTGGATTGGAGGGCATTCTTTCATCGAATTTTATAGAAACCCTTCAGATTTCCCGGTCTTTGTGCCAGATACCAAGTTTTCATGAAAATACAGGAGGCCAATAATGCCCAATATTTTTTATATGAAAATAATAATTAACATGCCTGTATTTAGTCTAGTGGTCATCATATTACCCAACATTGACATTATTAACACCAAATTTCATTGGGAAGGATAAGAAAGATAAAGAGATGTTGGCACCATTGCGGAATTTCATTTTGTTTTACTCTCCTTTATGCTATATCTAATACCATATTTTGCTTTATGAGTTTCAGTTTGATTTTTTGTTTTTGCATATTCCCATTGTTAAGATGTTTTTTTTGTCTCAGGTTGAGCACTTTCTCGGAATCAAGAGAAAAGCTGAACAATCAAGCTCGGATACCCCATCAAACTCGGGCACCCCAAAAAAATCAAAATCTTGATTCCTTGGTCTTGTAATCATAAGCATTTCAAGCTAAATATCCTTGCTAGGTTGCAATTTGGTAGCTAGAAACTTTAATGCCATGGGGGTGAAGAATCCATAGAACTCACATTACTTTGTTCTGTAAAATTGAAGACATGATGGTGAAGATTCCATAAAACTGAGTGATGAGAAGTAAAAATACAAAATAAAAAAGGATTGTCGTAGAATTTTGAAAGATGTGGGAGTGGAAGAACCAAGTGCACAGAACTTTTTCTAGTGATTTCGGACTAGATATTTTTGTAATTGTCTTTAATTGGGAGTTTAATGATGGTTCTATGCCTAGTATTGAATTTGACCATATGAGAGATGTTTTTGTTTGATTGGTTATATGGCATTCTAGTCTCACCCTATCTATATGCTGTGTTTTGATGGTTCATTTTGAAATTCACATTTTTTTTAATACGGAAAATTTGGAATGATTTGTTCTATTTGCTGTCATCTGTCAAATATAATGTTGGGATAACAACAACAACCAAGCCTTATTCCATTAAGTGGTGTCGGCTACATGGATCAAATGACGCCAGTGTTCTATCATAAACTAAATTTGGATCCAACTCATTGACCTCTAAATCTTTTCTAATGATTTTTCTAATAGTTTTCCTAGGTCTCCCTCTACCTCTTTTAACTTGACTCTCTTTCATCTGGTCTACTCTTCACGGCATCTACGAGTCTTCTCTCTACATGCCCAAACCATCTAAGCCTATTTTCTACCAACTTTTCTACTATAGGTGCTACCTCCACTCTCTCTCTCGAATGGTGTCATTCCTAATCCTATCATGTCCAGTCTTACCACTCATCCAGTGCAACATCCTCATCTCTGCTCCACTTACTTGATTCTCGTGTTGACTCTTAACCGCGCAACACTCCGTACCATACAACAACGCCGCTCTGACTGTTGTCCGATAGAACTTTCCTTTCAAGTTAAGTGGTACTTTCTTATCGCACAAAACCCCTGAGGCTCTTTTCCATTTCAACCACCCAGCTTGGATACGATGGCTTACATCTGCTTCTATTTCTCCGTCATTTTGTACTAAGGACCCAAGATATTTAAACCGTGTAACTTGGGGAATGATATGATCTCCAACTTTCACCTCCAAGGTAGACCTGCTTCTCCTTCTGCTGAAGTTACATTCCATATACTCCGTCTTGCTTCTACTCAAGCGGAAACCATACGCTTCTAAGGCTTGCCTCCAGGTCTCTAGCCTCCCGTTCACTTCCTCCCTCGACTCACCAAGCAAGACTACATCATCTACAAAAAACTCTCATTTGGTGCTAACTCTTGGATGTGTTCCGTTAGTACATCCAAAACTAAAGTAAAAGATAAGGACTTAGGACCCTATGAGCAATCCTACTGTTATGGAAAAGTCTTCGGTAGTACCATCCTGCGTCCTCACACTAGTCGAAACTCCCTCATACATATCCTTGATAGCCCTAATATAGGCAATCCTAACCCCTTTCTTCTCCAGGGCTTTTCACAAAATCTCTCTCGGTACTCTATCATACGCCTTTTCCAAATCAATGAAAACTAAGTGTAAGTCTTTTTTATCCGTCCGATATCGCTCCATCACGCATCGAAGTAAGTAGATCGCTTCCATAGTTGACCTCCTAGGCATAAAACCAAATTGGTTATCCGTAACTCGAGTCTCCTTTCTTAGTCTTCGTTCGATCACCCTTTCCCATAACTTCATGATATGACTCATTAGCTTAATTCCCCTATAATTCGCGCAATTTTGTATATCCCCCTTGTTCTTATAGATAGGAATTAAAGTGCTTCTTCTCCACTCGTCTGACATTTTCTTCGTCCTCATAATCTCGTAAAAAAGGTTTGTGAGCCACATAATTCCTCTATTGCCAAGACTCTTCCACACTTCGAAAGGTATGTTGTCCGACCCAACTGCCTTGCCACTACTCATCCTTTTCAACGCTTCTCTAACCTCGTGCTCTTGAATCTGACGATAATAGTTATAGTTACGGTCCTCCTCTTCGATGTCTAACCTGTTAGAGTCTGGTAAGATCTCATATCCTTTATTAAATAGATTGTGAAAATACTTCTTCCATCTATCCTTAATATCTCTTTCTTGAACCAAAACTCTACCCTCTTCATCCTTAATACACTTTACTTGGCCCAAATCACTTGTCTTTCTTTCTCGTCCCTTAGCAAGCTTATATATAGATTTCTCTCCCTCCTTGGTACCTAAAGATTGGTATAATCCTTCAAAAGCTTGAGTTCTCACTTCGCTCACCGTCATCTTAGCTATCTTATATTAGTGAGAGAGACTTTGGCATAGTGGTCTTTCTTCAAGCAATCAGGTGACACCCAAAATCAAAGAACATATCTTCTGATATTATTTGACATCACTAGTTTTATTTATGGCTATAATAATATGGTTTTGGTTTTACAGTGGGAATTGGTTTGGCAAAGGTTAATCTGACATCAACCAACATGGTATACAACACCATGGAGGAGTTGAGTATGGGAAGATAGTGCTTGGTAAAATCATAAAAACTGTTGAAATACACAACCAACAGTTTTTATAATGTTGGGATGAATGTTTAAAATTTAAGTAATTAGATCGATGAATCCCCTGCCTTTTCACAAGGAAAAGTTAATTTCTGTTTATTGAATATTGACATCGCCTTTTTTTGACCTCAAACATCATTCAAACTTTTGTTGGTTGTGTATTACAACAGTTTTTATGATTTCACCAAGCACTATCTTCCCATACTCAACTCCTCTCTGGTGTTGTATACCATGTTGGTTGATGCCGGACTAACCTCTGCCAAACCAATTCCCGCTGTAAAACCAAAACCATATTATTATAGCCATAAATAAAACTAGTGATGTCAATTGATATCAGAAGATATGTTCTTTGATTTTTGGGGTCACCTGATTGCTTGAAGAAAGACCACTATGCCAATGTCTCTCTCACCAAGCACACTTTTGCAAGCTGTTTGTGAGTACAACAAGAGTAATCAGTCCATCTAAGCTCAATCATGCATTTTATGAAAATATGTCGTTAGAAATGGAGGAGATTATAAACGAAGAAGGTCCTAACCCTCTTACTCTTCGAATGATTATATACATAAAGCTGCTTGAGAGGTTTGACTAAGAATATATGAAGTTATGGGCTATGGCTGTTAGCAAGGATAGGGTTTTTCCCCCTTGAATTTTGCTCTTCTCCCCAATCAAATTTGCTCATTCCCTCCTCAAATCGCCTAAAATAACCCCAATGTGAGTTAAGTTACGCTGCTTCAACGTGAGTTAACTCAGTGAGTTAATTTACGCTGAGTTATGGTATAGCTCTAGATTGAATGCAAACAACCAAACCATTAATGTCCCATAACAACAGTGGCGTAGCTAAAAAAAAGTTAGGGTGGGCCACTAAAATTAACCGTTGAAAAATTGTTTAAAGCCTTGCAAAATAGACCCATAATTGAATTATTTAAATTTTTCGGATGGGCCACCACACCATTTTGCGGGAATTTGGATCAACCGAAACCTAAAACCGACATAAAATTGTATAAAATCTCGCAAAATAGATCTATAATTGAATTATTTAAATTTTTGGGTGGGCCACTACACCACTTTGTAGGAATTTGAATCAACCGAAACCTAAAACCGACACAAAATTGTATAAAATCTCGCATAATAAACCTATAATCGTTGATTTTTTAATTTTTCCGGGCGGGTCGTGGCCCACCCCAACCCATGAAGGGCTCCGCCACTGCATAACAATACACTCTCATAATTTATCCAAATTACACAATTTCATCAACATAATACTCCTTATAACATAATCACACATAATTGATTCAAATTATACAAATTCGTCGTTAAATTCACAATCCACAAATTCGACACAAATTCATTAAAATGCAACATTAAAGACACAAATTAGAACATATTATTACACGTTAATGCATATTACACTTCAATGGAGCAGACAAGTAAAATGTTATTTTCAACCATTAACCTAAACATGTAATCTACGTCCCCATCATCATAAATAACTTGTGGAAATTATACGGTCTTCCAACTATCTTCATCTTTATCCACTGTTAGGTTCACGCATGACACCTGTACAAATACATGAGATGTTCTTTGATTTTCACCAAGATGGACAAAATATATGTTAAGTTTTGCCTTCAACTCATCCAACTTGTCAGTGAGGTAAAGGCCTATTAACCCTTTTATAAGTGTGGAATATGTAGAGTTTTTGTAGCATAGACTGATGCATGGGGATGTAGCTCAGATGGTAGAGCGCTCGCTTAGCATGCGAGAGGTACGGGGATCGATACCCCGCATCTCCACTTTTTTTATATTTTCTGTTTCGATTATATTATTCCTTTCTGGTGAGTTTACTGATTCACCCTTTTGGAATATGTATGAATCATATAATATATCTTCGAGACGGATATAAACTATAAAAGTATAAGTTTTGAAGTCACATATTCTCAACCACCCTCAATTTGGTGACTAAACTGCTACTATTTGGTTAACAAACCTCTCATTCATCTTCTTCATTCCATTTACACCTTCGTGAGGTGGCCTACTATATTCACCTCCATTTACAACACTTTCTTCAACTTGTCTAAGTCATTATCATAAATAAGACAAATATTATAGTTGAGTAATCAACACCAAACTCATTACATTCTCCATATTAAGCTTCCATCTTTTACTCTTCCCCCATGCACTCAATTCTGTTTCCACAATAATGGCATTTGCACTACTCATCTTAAAGGCAAATTTATTAATCACTACCTTAATTTTCATTGCTATATTTTGCTGTTACTCAGGTGATTGTTCTTTGGAGTAAAATACTCAGATTGGTTCTTCAAATTGTAGGACTGTACTAATGTAGTCACTTACGTATCAATGTTCCAAAATCATCTTTGAAAATTGCAAAATTATTCATGTAGGATTAGAATGACATATTGGAGATGAATTTGAAACTAGATGAATAGTGTTACCGTTGCATTTGATAATAGATCAAGATAGAGGGACAAACTTGATTAACATTTTGTAATTCCATCGATCATTCATTTCGGATGGAATACTGATAAAAATTTAATTCAGTGGATTTTTGAGTATTTTTAGTCATTTTCTATGGCTTCAATGAAATCCCCTAGCTAGTTTAATCTATCGACTACTTATGCATTCTAACATGTACAATTTCATTTCATATATATGGAAAATGAACAGTGGCTGCAGGGGGTGAGCTGGACGGAGGGCAAAACATAGTAAAGGCTTTATCATGCTTTGAAAATAAGCTCGTAAGTGACCAATATTTGATGGCATTTGTTGATGAATGCAACTTCATCTCAACATATTCTTTTCTTATATTTATTTTGGCTGTTTTTGAATCCTTCCTTCACAGATTTATGCTGGGTGTGATGATGCATATAGATTAAACCCATCAGGGAATATTAGGGTGCCACCAGAGGCCACTGATTTTTTCTGTAGTGGACCATGTCTCATTGAAACACAACTAGTGCTTGAATGCATTGACAACATGCTCTCCAATTTCATATTCTACAACAAAGCAACAGTACAACAAATGAGATATGCACTCAATGCTGGCTGCAGCTACTCTAGACAAAGAGGTAAGTGCACTGCAAATTGAAATTGAAGTTCCTTTTTCTATTTGTTATAATTTTTTCTGCTTGAATAAAATGTAAGCTGTTTATAGGGAACTTCAATTTGGAAGATTACATTGGAGGAGAGACAAACAATGCTCGGGAGGTACCTATTTTGATTAGATGCTATCTCTTCATCGCGGCAGCCACAGCAGTTTATTTAATGTGACTGCGTGACATAATGCACTAGCAGTAAGAAACAGATACTCTTTTATCTTTGAGTTTTTAACCGTAGAGCAACATGTTCCTAACTAGTTTGGAAAATGAATGCTGTTGTCTTTTAATGTATTCTGTAAGTCTGTTTGGTACCATATAATCTGATGCAAAATTCCAATTTGAATGAAATATTTCAACTAAGTATATAAATATGTTACACAGTGGCTGTGGCCCTCGAGAATTAGCTATAAATTTGACAGATAGTAATCGGACAGAAAAGAGTAGTTAATATGTTTAGACAGTATTTCATATATTACTCTGTTGGAATAAGAAAAATCAGGGCTTGTGATTCACTTCATGCCACATACATGGATTCTCCTTTATCTAATGAGCACAAAATTTGCATCTCAATAGAGTAAATATTGCTACATGATGATGTGCATATATATGGCGTGCTCTCGCCCCGAGCCAATCACTGCACACAACATTTGACATAATCAGACCACTGGCACCTTTTCAATTCAAAACCATAAAATAAAATGTTAGAATTCGCTCAAGTGGTATTTGTTTTGAAATACTCATACATCATGAAATTGGAGGCATCCTCCAATCTCCATGACACAACATTTTCAGTGTGTCAAATAAAAGACAGTTATTTCCTGTGACTATCCTGTAGTAGCACTCTGCCCTGGATTTTTCTTGATGCCAACTCCTTGCATCAACACTCTAACTTTCTCAACTTCATTCCATTTCCCTTCTTCTGCATAAACATTTGATAACAACACATAGTTTCCAGAATTCCCCGGTTCAAGGCGAACAAGCTCTTTTGCTGCAATTTCAGCAACTTCCCTATCACCATGAGTACGACAAGCACTAAGCAAAGCACCCCACAAGGCAGCATTTGGCATCAAGGGCATGTTTCTAATCAAGTCATAAGCTTCCTTCACATGCCCACAACGCCCAAGTAAGTCAACAACACACCCATAATGCTCCAGTTTTGGTGAAAGCTTAAATTTAACAGTCATAGAATCAAAAATTTCTCTACCTTTATCAACCAAACCTGCATGAGCACAACACGCCAAAACACCAACAAAAGTAGAATCAGAAGGGGTCACTCCTTTCCTCGACATCTTTTCAAACAATTCAACCCCAAGCTCACCTTTCCCATTAAAACCCAAACCAGATATCATTGCATTCCAAGAAACAACATTTTTTTTCGTCATCTCATTAAAAACCTTCCACGCAGCTTCTAAGTTACCACATTTACAATAAAAATCCACTAGCGAATTTCCCACTGAAATGACTTTTCTCAGTAACCCCTTCCCATCTGCAAATGAATGAATCCATTCACCAGCATCAACATCTCCTAACCGAGCACAAACAGGAAGCACTGTAACCAACGTAGCATCATCCGGTTCAAAACCCTGCTCCAACATTTCCCGAAAAATCCCAAAAGCTTTCCCATCTTTCTTACTCTGCGCCAAACAAGAAATCATAAGATTCCACGACACAACACTCCGTTGACCCATCCGTTTAAAAAGCTTCAAACCTGTTTTGAAATCACCCATCTTGCAAAACCCATTAATCATCATGTTCCAAACCACAATCTCTCTATGAGACATTTCATCAAACACCTTGGTAGCATCATTCATTTTCCCACAAGTAGAGTAAACCTCAAGCAACCCAATTTGAACAGGATTATGATGCAAGAATCCAAGTGCAGTAACGTGTGCATGAAGGCACTGACCGAGGTTATAGTCCCGGAGATTGGAAGCAGCTTTAAGCAAAGGTGGGAAAGTGAAGTTATCAGGTAAAATGTTGTGGGTTATTTTCATGAGGTTGAAAAAGTGGAAGGATTGATGAAAAGGTGGGAAATTGGAACGGGCTTTGATGATAGAGTTGAAGAGGAGAATGTTGGGGTTATGAGTATGGTTGAAGATGGTTGTGGCGTAAGGAATTTGGTGAAGAGAGGTGCAAACGGAGACGAAGTGAGAGAGGATTTGGTTGGATTGGTGGAGGCCATGGCGGAGGAAATGAGCGTGGATTTGTGGGAGATGGGTTTTGGTTTTTGTGTTGTGAAGAAGATGGAGGATTTTGCGTTCTATCTTTTGTAATGCTTTGTTCATTATGATGATTGGGATTGAATGATCTCAAAATACTAATCTAGCTTATAATGTTAATCTAAACACGATTATTACTCCAAAAATCATAATAAGTTGTAGTCTCAATTCGAGAAATTTAGTGTCAGATTTTGTCTGTTATTAAAAGTCAATTTTACCTTTTTGAGACCCTCTTCTATATCATATAATATAATTCAAATGCGTGTTGTCAAGAGAAAGAAAAAAAATAATGTAAGTTGAAAATCATATATGATATTAGATGTTGGATTTTAAGTTGAAAAAACATTTGTTAATTTAATACCATGTGTTCGAAAAACTTGTGAGCTCGTACACTTTTTCACTTAGGTACAAGAAAACATGCAAGAGAAGTCAGATTTTGCGTTTCTTTTTAAATGTAAAATATATTAAACCTCTACCAATGAGCATAAGATGCGATCGTAATAGTAATTTTTAAAGAACACATATCCACCAAATCAAAGAACAGACATGAAACTCCAAGCTACACCAATGAAAGCCTCTATCACAAACAATTGGCGTGTAAACATGCAATACAATTAAGTGTACATTTGAGCAATATAATTGAGATACTCTGCATTACAAAAATCCCCTTAACTGGATGCTTCCAATCCATGGGCTCCATGCTGTGGTTTTATGTCCCCAATCTGATAGAGTATTGGCGAACCAAAACTCTTGAAAATGACATCCAACTCCTGCTGAATTATTCCACCACAGATTGTTTGATCCAAAACTTCATATTTGTTTCATCATTATATACTGATTTTGATCACTCACATGATAGTAAAATCAATTTTTCCAAAGCAAAGCTGAGGCCAATTTAATTCAAGTACAAAACTTGAAACATCCCCTCATTATTTGTTAAAACACACCTCTGCTAGCTATTAAGTCTTTATATCAATTGTATGCATTTTGAGCTCGATGAAGGCTTCATTTGGCTCCAATTCCATGAACTTTAAAATTGGCTAGAGCTACATTTTACAATGTGACATATTCATTAATTATGTGAACTTATATTTAATTGAAGTCCAAATTTTCAATGTCACATTAGTAAAGATGACACGTCATAAAAAATAAGACGACTGCAGACAAAAATTCAAAAACTAGTGAAACCGAGGGATTAAAATCTCAAATTTAAATACATAGGTTAAATAAGCAAATAAGTCCAGCAATCTACCTCAAATCTACGTTATTTTTTATCAAATAGTTTAGTGGTTAGACTCACGCTATAAATATAGAGAATAAGAAATTTAAAGGCCGAACTCAACCTTGCACAGGGACGGACCCATACAGAGGCTATGTGTGGCTAAAGCCACACATGCACTTTTCCTATTTTTTTTAATAATAAATAAAACACAAAAGAACAAGTGAGTGGAGTAAGCTCTCGTTTTCCCTTCATCTCTCGCGCGAGCTCTTCTCTGCCTCTCTCAAATCTCAATCTCAGTCAACTGTTAACAGCAGCTCTCCATCCTCCTCCTTCTCAACTTTCACTCACTCAAAGGTAAGCCATTGATTCTCTAATTTCTCCTTCATTTACCAATTGCTTGTTTTAGGGTTTTAAAATTTGGAATTTGAAAATGGGATTGATGCTTTTGTTTATGAATATGTGACGAGTAACCGATGTAACAAAAAGGGTGATCAGTGACTAAATGACAGTCTTGTAACTTATATAGAAAAAGATGTTCTTTTAACAATTAGCAATGATGTCATTTTAACTTATTTTCAACAAATGGATATGAGACGATTTTCATTGTAATGCATTGTATCAAACAATATTATTTCTTTAAGTCTAGATTCACCCTTGACCTAGCATGTTTACTTTTATTTCCCGACTTATTTATCTGATTACAACTTATCTTCCACATCAAAATTGCCCTTTAGTGAGACATTTGTCATGTAAAGAGCTGAGATTTAAACTCTTGCAACTTATCAAGGGATTCTCAACGCCAGTTGGACCAACAACTTGTTGGTGTTGAAGGTTTCTTGATAGGATAGGATTAAATGTAAAGCCCGTGAAGGCTACTGCCTTCCTCGCAAGGACCAATTTACAAACCGTCACCTTGCAATCCACCCTTCGTTGTTGCACAAAAAAGGATAATGTGCGCCATAGAATTTCTTGTATTTGGATCGTCGAATAGGAAATTTCAAGCATGAATAGCTCACTTTCTTCTAATATAATCATGATTTTGATAAAAACAATTAAAGATTTAGTAATTTAAAATCAATATTATCTTTGAAATTAAAAAATAATTTAGTTTAGAATAGTGTTGAAAAATTTACTCTAAATTTATATCAAACCCACTTTTTTGAAAGAAAAAAAAACACATCTATATATAAAATTAGTCTATTTCAAACTTCATTTTATTTTAAATACATAAATTCTTTTTTCGGAACATAGTTGAGCAACCTACGAAAAGTACATGAACCCCCTCCCCTCACAGCTAGGTAGCCATTGATTGAGCTTTATGAAACTTCATCATGGAATTGTCCTACTAATTTTAACATATAATAATAATTGATGGAATTGTCCCGTAGTACTACACGAATTGTACCACGATTGCTTAAAGAAAAAGGAATTGTACCAGTACAACAAACCGGAAAAAGAAGTGTAAAATGAATAGAAAAATAACTTAACTTTAGGAAATTAAGGAAGCTAATCCAATTAAGATGTAACAATTTTTGCCACAACTTTTGAAACAGCTATACAACTTCAAACGCCGGCCATCGTATTAAAGAAATTGGGGCCTTTGATGCAGACTCATGTTTCGTAGTTATTGGTTCCATTTTCAAATCATCTTTCAACTACAGTATCATCTAAAGAAAAATCAACATAAATCCTTTAACATAAAGTAGTGGGGTACCTAAATAGAAAAACTCTCAGGGTGCAACGTGCAACGGGATATTTGAAAAGACTAATAATAAAAAGGAAAAAAACTAACTCAGACGCAACCAAAAAGAAAATGCGACATCTCATTAGGATTTACATGAGTTCCATTCTTGCTTATAATAATCATAATAAGCTAAGTTATAAACAAGTCAATGTCAAATAATCTAAATCTACTTTATGTCCATATCTTGTCTGCATATAGATTTGCAACATCTTTATCCTAAATCTAAACATGTCTATCATCATAGCATAATTATAAACCGTGCATCTAACACCCACCCTATGGAGTTTGAGTTTGGACCCCCAAAATAAATTAGTAAACTCATATCATCATTATCATTTTTTTTTTGTTCATCAATTTTATTACCATGATCCCGACAACTATCTCATGCAATTTGCATATGTACAACAAAAACAAATACTTGGGGACTTCAAAGATGCAAACAAAAACATAAGCATCTTTTTTTCAATTGTGGTTTGGATTGGATGCAGCACAAGTGTGTTACCATGTTCTGAACTGTTGCAATGGGACCTTAGCCAACTACTTGGCTCCCCATAATATGCGGATTCTGTAACAGTCCCACCTTTTTACATTGATTTGAGATTTACCCTTGATATTATATAAATTGATAGTGTAAGCATAGCATCATCATCACAATGATAATGACATTACATAAACTTAAATTAACCCTAACTCATGCATTTTTTACTTGAAAGACAATAAACAAAATTTAAGGCAAGTGTGAATAATGAGATATAATAATAAAATAAAATATGAACTCTAGTTACTACTACACAGCAATAGTGTAAATAATAAAATGCTGTGAAGTACACTAGTATATTGTACATAGTTTTATCATATCATCACCATCATCATCTACAAGGATGATGTGGAAGGAAGAAAGAAAGAAACCTCATTATCACCATCTAAGGGATGGAATGATCTTAAAAGCTTTCATACATAATAATAATAATCATCTAAAAGCTTCCAAAATGATCTAACAAATAATAATAATCATGATGATAATGATCTGTACAATTTGAAGAAAATCAACCCACAAGTATGGGATTAATTTACCTTGAAGAAACAGGGTTTAAGGCTCTAGCAAAGCCATTCATAGCCCCATAACCCTTAGAACTAAATCCCAAACAACCAAGCAAACCTTGCCTATAAGGCAAAAAAGTTTTTCTTCTCAACTCTTCAGCTTGAGCCCTATTTGCTTTATAGTGTAACTCATGTGGTGAAGGTGGAACACGTCTCTTCCCAACACCATTCATAGGTTTTCCTGTCATTTTCTTACCCCAACTTCCCTTACTAGAAGATGATGACCCATTTCTTTGTGTTTCACAAGATTTCTCCTTTGAAATCTGGGGTTGTAGATTTTGATTATTTGAGCTAGATTTCTTGTCTTTTGTTGGAGAAAATGAAATAGTTGACCAAAACTTGTTGTTACTTCTTCCTTCACTTTTGCTTCTAAGAAAATCCTTCAAAAAAACCCATCTTTTAGAGCTTCTTCCAGCTGAAGAAGATCTAGAAGATGAAGCTGAATCTAAAGGTGTTATCTCTATTCTTTCTAAACCCATATCATCAACCTTAACATTCTCCATTTCAGAACAATCATTTTCATTTTCATTGTTGTTGTTCATTTCATCTTCAATCTCACAAGCAACGTTGTTGTTGTTGTTGTTGTTGTTATCCTCGTTTTCTGTCCATTCTAAATGAGTGTTGTTCCTTAAAGGAGACATAGATCTGGTTCTTCTTCTAACAGATTTGTCTCTTAACCTCAGATCTCTACCACGAACAACAACAACTTCACCTTCTTCTTCATCTTCTTCCTCTTCTTCAAGATCTAGCAATGGAGCAAGAACCTGAGGACGTTCCAAATGAGAAGAAAGCTTCATGGGTCGGATCTGACCGTTGAGGAATAACTCATCAGCGGAAGTCATTGAACCGGAAGCGGCTGAACCGGTGGATCCGAACCGGGCGGAGAATTCAAACTCGTAACTCATGGGAACTGAAGAGGTTGTTGTTTGGTGGTGGTAAGAGGAAGAAGCGGTGATGGAGAAATGTAATGGACTTGCCGGAGCACTGTAGAAGTAACCGGAGGAGATGGGTGGTGGGCCGCCGCGGCCAGGACTTGAAGGTGCGCTGACGTATGGGGTGGAGCAGTTGCTGTCTATGTCTTCGAAGAAGGTTTCGCCGCCATTGTTGGAGTTTGAAGGTTCTAGATTAGGGTTTTTGGTAGAATTTTGAAACTCCATTGTTACTATCTTTTACTCTGTCTGTGTCAAAGTTATGCAATTGTTAGTATATAAACGTGGGAGAGAAGAGAGAGAGACCCTCACTTCACAAGGTGCAGGGTGAACAAAAATATGCAATCCAATAATATATAAATAAATTTTTTTTTTGTTTAAAAAAAAATATTCAACTGGATTCTTAATTGAGTGAATAGAAAAGTTGAAACTAAGACACTGTATACATCAATCAAAATTATTCATGATTTTTGCTGTCACTTAAATGGTACATTTATATATTAACTTTTATAGGTGGAAGTTATGACCCAGTGACATAACAAAAAACTTGATTTAAAATAAAATTATTTTAGTTTTTATTTTTATTTTTTGACAGGCGATTTTAGTTAAAATTGACTTAAATGTGAGGTGTTTTATATTTGAGTTTTGATAAATTTGTGGAAAAGACTAGTGGAATACTAGATATGAGTGTAAAAACGACATTTAAAAAGAAAACCTTGAAATCTAGCGATGAAATTGATATCGGAAGAATTGAACATGCACTTGACACTTTTATTTAATGGTTGTTATAAGTTTAATGTTGATGTAGCACATTGGAGAGATGTGAAATGGTGTTATCGTTGTTGCTTGTTGCAAGCAAGTCTTTTCGTTACAGATATAAAGGTAGCAAATGTTTTACCTATGGAAAATGGTTTGGAGTTGGTAAAAGACAAGACATGTCTTTTGTGAATCTTATAGCGAAATTAAATGTTTTTAATATGATTTTAGTGTAGAACCTTCATCAACAATCTTTCACATATGTCGTCATACTATTTAAGGTTGTATTAATTTTATGCTTGTTTTCATAGTTTAAATTTTATAAATAAAGCGCAAGGCCAACTAAGTTGTCCGTTCTTCATAATTCGAAGTGTTTATGAATTGAAAAGACCCAACCTTATATTTATGTAGTCTTGGTCTTTAATTGTCCGACTTTCTTAATAAAATTAATTTTAACGCAAAAAAAAAACATAGAGAAACAATTAAAACAAAATAAACTATACTTGAAAACATCACAATTTTAAATATCTAAAATTGATTTTGTCCCGTACAAAACTAAAGTTAAATATACACTACAAATGCCAATTTATTAAAGACAATTAATATATGAAATTTTGACTATTTAAGGAATATGTTTACAAGTCATTGCAATTTATCTATGAAATTTATTGATTGTCAGACTTTCTTAATAAAAAAAATTAACCAAAAAAAAAGAGAGAGAAACAATTAAAACAAACTCAATTATACTTGAAAACATCTCACTTTTTAATATTTAAAATCAATTTTGCCCATCCAAAATTAAAGTCAAATATACACTACATGTTGATTCCACCAGGATGCCAATTTATTAAAGACAGTTAATCTATGAAATTTCGACTATTTAAGGGAAATGTTTACAAGTCATTGTATTTACGCATGAATAAGATATCGATAAATTAGTCAATGGTGTTGTATAGTCGATGTGAGATTGATATAAAATATACATAAATTTGATTAATGTGTCACGTCACAGTATCTAATAGCAAATTAGTCTTTCATAAAATGTTGATAAGTGTGTAAAATCGACATAAAAACATACATATTTTTGTAAGCGTGATACATCATATTCTCTGATGATAGAATTTAAGATGTATTTGTGTTATAGTTAGTGTGTTAATCTTCTTAAGCTCTATATAAAGAGCAAAGTGTAATGATTTTCACCAACTTTAATTAACCAACTCTGCAGTGCTAATAAAGTATCACCCATTTGTACAATCTTGCTATATTCTATTGTTGTGGAAATTCAAAAATGATTTTACAATTTTCTGGCATAACTTAATTTTTAAATTTCCATTTGCGGACAAACCAAATTTGTACTTTGGGAAAACAAAATAATAGGTTGAGACATTGAGTCGGTCGGATTGGATGGGCAGGGATATGAGGCATTCGCTTTATGCTTGCTTCTTTATGTATCCTTCTCACCCTTTTTGTAGTTTTCATACGCAAAGGTGTTTCATGATTCTGTTAAAGTTGTTGTTCTGTAATTTTACTTCTTTTAACTGTGTATATTTCCCAAGAGTTTACCTGTTTTATAAAGCAAAAAAGTCAATGAAAATTACCTATCTTAAATGACATTTACTTGTTTAGACAATTGTAGAAACGTGGGTTTACAAAGTAATTAAAAAATGTTAACGATGTCTTTGAGATATTTTTTATGATTTAAAATAGTAAATTTTTAATAAAAAAGTGTGTCTTCGGTAAATTGAATTATTTAATTTTTTTGGATGAATAAAATTTTTATAAAAAACTTTAAAGAATATCTTAAAAATACTTGTTAGAAGACCTATTAAAAAAGAGCAAGAAGTTTTGTTTTTCTACGAGTGAATATACAGTATAAACTCTTTAAATTAATACTCGGTAAATTAATAAGTTCTCTAAAATAATAAATTTGTCCGGTCCCGACTTGGGCCAATGTAAAAAATTGAAAAACTCGATAAAATAATAAGATAATAATTTTTCGGGAGATCCCTTTATAATTTTCGGTCCCAAG